>Ga0123355_10000842_pt1 | contig 42237 bp, 33 predicted proteins | sample TergutEmb28metaG_3_FD_89872 | JGI IMG/M metagenome (GOLD analysis project Ga0123355, IMG submission 89872) | Embiratermes neotenicus P1 segment gut microbial communities from Petit-Saut dam, French Guiana - Emb289 P1 | ecosystem: Host-associated > Arthropoda: Insects > Digestive system > Gut ...
AGGACGAGTGGAGGCGTGGTACGGGGCATCGACCCATTATGCATTTTCTCCGCTTGAATGTCCAGCTATTTGTTGGACACTACACTAGCCGCCATGGGGCGCGGTTGGGTGCCGAGAGGGTGAACCATGGTCTGGGGTACAATCGCAGAACACTCAGTTCTCGCGGAGAGTAGGCATGGATAGCTGGAAAAAAGCGGCAGTGCTGGGGTCGATCGGGGCCGGGGCCATCTTGTTTATGAAGAAGAAGTATCCGGCAGGCGTCCTGGCGACCGGCGTTGGGCTGGCGATGCTGGCGTCGGAATATCCGGAGAAATTTGAAACCGTGCGGCGGTCGTTGCCTGACTATTTCGATCGCGGCATGCGGGTGATGGAAATGGCCGCGAAGGCCGGGCGGCGCATCACCGAAGCCGCAGGCGAAGCGTGGGAAGAAATCGGGGGATAAGCTTGTTCAGGCATATCCGTCGTTCGCTTTCTACTGACGGCAGGCGACAGTACAGGGGGATTTTGATCGGCCGGACGAGAAAAACAGATCATGGGACGGGCGGGCCTATTCGATGCCGAGCTGTTTCCGGGCCTCAGGGCTGAGGCGCTCAGGGGTCCAGACTGGGGTCCAGACGATATTGACGGCGGCGTTGCGAATTCCCGGCAACTGCTCCAGCCGCGATTTCACCTGCATGCTGATGTTGACGTGCTCGGGGCATCCCTGAGCGGTCAGGGTCATGTCGACGGTGACGTCCTGCTTGTCGTCGGGCGCGGCGGCAAAGTTCACGTTATAGATCAATCCCAGGTCGACGATGTTGACCGGAATCTCCGGATCGTAGCAACTCTTCAGTGCGCTGAGGACATCTTGTTCGGTGACTGGCATGGAGTTATCCCTTGCCTTTCAGTGTACAACGAGATGAGACGCCCATCTTCGAATTGATAAACTCTCGAGCATGATGAGCCCCGAGACCAAGCAACGAATCCAACTGGCCTTGTTCATTATGTTCCTGCTTGCCACGGCGCGTGCCGGATACATCTTCTATCAGCGGTACGAAGACCGGGTGGCCACCGAAAAGCAGAAGCAGGCACAGGCGGCGGGTTATGCGAACCCGGATTACTACGTGAATCCCAAAAAGCTGTACCCATACGACCTCAAGAGCGCCAAGCAGTTGAGCGAGCAGCCCGAGTGGGTGAAGGAGGGATATCGCTATACCTACTATCACTACGATCCTGCCACCAAGAAAGTTGACTTCGCTCATGACGCTGGACTCCTGGGGCCCATTGAGAAGGTGGCGGTGAACGATGTCGTGATGGCGGCACCTCCCGGTACTAATCAACGGCGCCAGGTTATGGCTGTGTTCCGGAAGGAAAACAGGGAGTTCGCGGTTCCTATCGGCTACGAGTCGGATGGCGAGTACAAGATCTATTCCGACGAAATGTTCTACATACAAGACCCGCATGACCTCTACAGGCATTGGCCGCCTGAGGTGTGGCAGGCCGTCGAGCAGCACGAGGTGAAGCCCGGAATGAACGAGATGCAGGCGGACTTTGCGATCGGGATGGGAGTGCCCGACGGAGGAGATACCTCATACGAGAAGACCGTGCGCTATCCCAACGGAGGCAATCCGATGGTCGTGGTATATCAACAGGGCAAAGCCGCCGAAATCAAGCCCGGGCAACCGACATCCTGACCAACAACAAAACAGGCATGTTTTCTGTGCTGCCCGGGGCGCACTGTGCTAGGATTCCGGGCAACTTGCTGCACTGCTTGGAGGCGCCATGACCACTGCACTCAGGCCCTTGAATACGGGGGAACTGCTAGACCGGACTTTTTCCCTTTATCGCAGCCACTTTGGGCTGTTCGTGTCGATTTTTGCGATTCCTCATCTGGTTGTTCTCGCTTTCCAGTGTGTCGGCATCTCCTTCCGATCCCCGACACCACAACTCTCGAACTTTCTTGTCGGGTTTCTGTGGCAGATGGGTGTCTTGTTGTTGACGCTAGTCGCGTCTGCGGCTTCTCAAGCCGCCACGGTGATCGCCGTCTCGCGGGTTCACCTCGATCAGCCGGTCAATGTGAGCGAATCGTTCGCCTATGTGAAGAACCGGATTTTTTGGGTGATCCTGCTTTCGCTGCTAGTTGGTTTCGTCGCCTTTATGGCTTTGTTCGCTTTGATTGTCCCAGGAATCTTACTGTTTATCATGTGGTCTCTCGCTGTTCCCGCCATGGTTCTTGAGAACAAGGGCGTTCTCGATTCGATGTCGCGCAGTTCCGATCTGACCCAAGGCAGCCGCGGGCGCATTTTTGTGATCCTTTTTGTCATCGTTGTCTTGAGCATTGCCGTGAGTGCCCTCTTGCAATGGCCCATTGCCCTTGCCGCGGGCGTAAGGTTTTTTGCCAGAGGCAACTTGCAGCAGATGGGGATAGGATGGGGAGTGGCTTCCCTGGTTGCGACGTTTGTTTCCCAAAGCCTCGTCGGACCGTTGGGCACGATTGCCCTTTCGCTTGTCTACTACGACCAGCGCATTCGCAGGGAAGCGTTCGATCTGCAGCTCATGATGATGACGCTCGATGCACCACCGGCCCCATCTTCTCCAGCACAAGTCGGCGCATGAGACCAAGGCAGACGTACATTCTTGCGTGCTTGCTGCTCGCGTCTGCTTTGTGCCGCGCTGATGTTTCCGGACCTAACAAACTTTCGCCGGCGGAATATCGCGCGGAACTGGACCGACTCCTCTCGTCGACCGGGCAGCTCAACAGTTCCACTCCGGCAATTCCCGAACCATTGCAACATTTACCGCAGAGTTGGCACGTGCGGACGGATCAGCAGGACTTTGAAATCCTGACCGAAGGCCTGCAACGCGATGTTCGCCGGTACGAGAGTGACAAAAGCGCGGCCAATGCGATCGCGATCCGCCGGCGGTTACGGAGTCTGCGGAGCGAGATGGATGGCTTTGAGAAACCTCCGGCAGACGTTTCCGCAGCCCGGGCAACATTGAATTCCATTCTGGCCGGCCGCGAGTTTCGGGACGTGAGCGGTCCTACCTGGCTCGACCGAATGAAGCAGCGCTTGCTGGAATTCATCATTCGAGTTTTGCGTCACATTTTTCGTGCGACCTCCATCCCTCCCATCGGCAGAAGCTTCGTCTACGTACTCATGGGATTGGCTCTGGCTGCTCTGCTCTACGCAGCCTACCGTAGCATCTGGCGCAGCCAGCGATTGGACGAAGTTGTCCCGCGCCACCTGACGGTTTCCGCCAAGGAGTGGACGATCTGGCTCGCTGAAGCGCGTGCCGCTGCGGCAAAAGGAGAATGGCGAGATGCGATTCACCTGGCATACTGGGCGGGGATTTCTTCCCTGGAACGTCAGGGATTCTGGAAGCCGGACCGCGCGCGCACTCCGCGCGAATACCTGCATTTGCTCTCCGGCACAAGCGAGCAGCACGCCACACTCACCTCGCTGACTCGCATGTTCGAACTTGCCTGGTATGGCAAGCGAAACGCCGGTGAGAGCACCTTTCGGGAGACGCTCCAGCAACTGGAGAAACTCGGATGCCGCTAACGATCGACCGGCACGACCGCAAGCTCCTGATGGGTGCGGCATGCGTGTTTTTGGTCCTGATCGCCGGCGCGGCCGTTTTCGGCCGAAACCAAGGCAATAAGCAAGCAGTCCCCACCAGTTACTCCAGCGCGTCGGGCGGGGCTAAGGCGGCTTACCTGCTCCTGCTTGGTGAGGGATACAACGTTACGCGCTGGGAACGGCCGCTCGACGCGCTCCCTGAGGCTGCCGGAAAAACCCTGATTCTCGCCGAGCCGCTCGAAGCTCCTACGAAGGCGGAACGCGGACACCTCCAGAGCTTTCTTTCTCACGGCGGCCGCATCATTGCAATGGGAATGTTCGCCGGAGCATTCCTTCCCGAGAATCGATCGATACCCGACTTTCTTCGCGGAACGCTATGGAAGAAAGTCCCGGCCGTCTCCCCTTCAGCGATTACCCGCGCCGCTCCGGAGATCGTCATGGCTCAGCAGGCTCGGTGGGAATCGTTTTCGGCCGCTTATCCGCTCTATGCCGACGGAGACGCAACTCTGGTTGTGAAGTACCCTTACGGCCGCGGGGAAGTGCTGTGGTGGGCGGCGGCGACTCCGCTTACTAACTCTGGCCTCAAGGAGACGGGCAACCTGGAGTTCTTTCTCGCATGCCTGGGCGGCAAGAATAATGAAATCCTCTGGGATGAGTATATTCACGGTTACCGCGACACGCTCGCTCGTTCCATCGCGCGGACGGGGGTGACATGGCTGGCGTTGCAGTTGACACTGCTGGCGCTCGCGGTCTTGGCGACGTTTTCGCGGAGAAGCGGCCCGATCTCGAAGCCGGCCACCGATGTTCGGCTCTCGCCGCTCGAATTTGTGAACACTCTCGGTGGATTGTACGAGAATGCGGGATCGGCATCGGTCGCGCTTGACATCTGCTACCAGCGGTTTCGTTACTGGCTGACACGACGGCTCGGAGTTGCCAGCAGTGTTTCCGTCAACGACCTTGAAGCTGCCGTGCGCGACCGCTGGGGACTTAACGAGGATCACTTCGCTGCGATTCTGAGACGTTGTGAGTCGGCGAAGATCGATCCATATTTGCATGGTCCCGAGGCGCTGCATCTGGTGCAGGAACTCGATAAATATGCAGCGCGGTGGAAACTTTTTCAGATAGGGCGGAAGGAGAAGGGCGAATAAGGAAGCGCGCCAACGGCGCGGCTGGTTCGCTCGCGAGAAAGCGCGAGCGATGCGGCGTGCCCAGGTCCCTTCGACTTCGCTCAGGATCATAAAGCGACAGGGAGACAGCGGAATGAAGGCGGTCCCGGAACTGGTGCAGCACCTCAGTGACGAGATGAGCAAAGTGGTGGTCGGGCAGGACGAACTGCGCAGCCAATGCGTGATTGGGCTGCTGTGCCGCGGGCATGTTCTCGTCGAAGGCGTGCCGGGCATTGCCAAGACCCTGACGGTCAAAGCGCTCTCGCACCTGTTGCGCCTCGAATTTCAGCGGGTGCAGTGTACGTCTGACCTGATGCCCGCCGACATCGTCGGAACCAACATCCTGAATATGGCGACCAGCATGTTTCAACTGCACCAAGGGCCGGTGTTTACTGATCTCCTGCTGGTCGACGAGGTCAATCGCATGCCTCCGCGCACGCAGGCGGCTTTGCTCGAGTGCATGGAGGAGCATCAGGTGACCATTGATGGCAAGGGATATCAGCTCTCGCCGTTCTTTACGGTCTTTGCGACCCAGAATCCGATTGAGTTTGAGGGAACCTATCCGCTGCCGGAGGCGCAGCTCGACCGCTTCCTGTTGAAGCTTCGCGTGACCTATCCCAGGCAGCAGGATGAAGTGCAATTGCTAGCGAACGTGCAGAACGGGTTCGAATCCCGCGAACTGGACAAGATGAACCTGACTCCCATCCAGCCCGAGTTGCTGGGCCAGGCGCAACAGGAAATCAAAGCCGTTGGGGTCGAGGAAGCGCTGTTCGGCTATATTGTCGAGATCATTCGCCGGACCCGTGATTGGCCGTCGCTCTCGCTCGGAGCGAGCCCGCGCGCGGCCGTGAGCCTGATGGCGGTCTCGAAGGCATATGCCGCCTTGGACGGGCGCGACTACGTGATCCCGGACGATGTAAAAGCGGCGGCGCGTCCCGTGCTACGGCACCGCATCATGCTCCGGCCGGAAGCCGATCTGGAAGGCATCACGCCCGACCAGGTGCTGGAAGAAGTCCTGCGCGGTGTCGAGATTCCCAAGTAAGGCCCCGATCCAAGGATTGGCATTGAGCGATGAGCGACCAGACCACACTGGTTCCACCGGAAACCGAGGCGCAGACGCAATCGTTCAAGCGCATTGGTGTCGCCTTCGGAGACCGCTTCTTCATGCTGCTCTTTGTGGGGCTGGTGTGGCTTGGGCCGGCTTTCTTCGATCTGCGCTTTGGGTACGCCATGCTGGCCTGGGACGCTTTGGTTGTCTTGATGTGGCTTGCCGACCTGGCACAAATGCCCAAGCCGCCCCAATTGAAACTGAAGCGAACCTGGCGAGCGCCAGCCGCGTTGTCGATTTCGTCGGAAATTGATTTGACGATTGAGAATTCAGCGTCACGAGGAATTTACGCCAAGGTCGTCGATACCGTCCCGCTGCAGCTGAGCACCGAACCACCGCAGCTGACGATCCACGCTGGAGCCAGAGACCAAGGCTCTGCCAGCTACCGCATTTGTCCCAGACAGCGCGGGGACGCCAAATTAGGCGCCTGCTACGTGCGCTATCAGACCGGCCTTCGCATTGCCGAGAGGTGGGTGAGGGCGCCGCTCGAGCAAACGGTGCGCATCTATCCCAATCTCGAGGAGGCCAAGCACCACTCCATCTATCTGCTGCGCAGTCGACAGATCGCGACCGAGAAGCGTCGCGCGCGCGTGCGCGGCATTGGACGAGAGTTCGAGAGCCTGCGCGAATATCAGCCGGGAGATGAATATCGCGACATCTGCTGGACCGCCACGGCACGACGCGCCAAACTGGTTACGCGCGTCTATCAGATGGAGCGCAGCCAGACCGTGTGGATCCTCATCGATTCCGGCCGACTGATGCGCGCGCGTGTCGGCGGCTTCAGCAAATTGGACCAGGCTGTGAACGCCGCGCTCAGCCTGGCACAGGTCGCATTGTATTCCGGCGACCGCGTGGGGCTCGTAGCCTATGGGCGCAGTGTACGCCAGCAATTGCCTGCGGCGAAAGGAAGTCTTCATTTACGCCAGCTGATCGAACAACTCGCGATGGTGCAGGAGGAAACTTCCGAGGCGGATCACCTGCAGATGGCTGGGCGACTACTAACCGATCAGAAGCGCCGCAGCCTGATCGTCTGGCTGACGGATCTCGCGGAAACCGCCATGACGCCGGAAGTGATCGAAGCCGCATCGATGATGATGCCGCGCCATTTGGTGCTGTTTGTAGTGATTGGGCAGCCGGACCTCGGAGAGCTGGCGTCGAAGACTCCGCAGAGCGAGTCGGAAATGTACCGCGTGGCCGCGGCGCAGGAGATGCTGCATCGGCGTGAGTTGTTGCTCGCTCGGCTGCGCGAACGCGGAGCGCTGGCGATGGAAGTCAGTTCCGGGTCGGTGTCGCCGGTGCTGGTGAATACATATCTCCAGATCAAAGAGCGAAGTCAGCTGTGAGCAATGGCGACGGTAGATTCAAGGTATGCCGATCACGACGCCTGTGTCGCCCACGAAAGCGTGACAGTTCACCTTGCGAACTGCAGGAGTACAAGACCGTCCAGGATGGTGCTCCAGTTGCGCGGCGGATCACTGGAGCACCGCCGCGCTTGCGGTATCCCACTTCGATCACGCACCCGCCTCGGAAACTAGTGGCAGCTCCGTTGCCGACCGGTCTGGCACCACCGGTTTGCGGCCACAGCCCGCAGCAGATGCAAGTATGTGGAAGATGAGAAGCGTAGCCGATAGCCGCGTGCTCGAATCCGATCTGTCAATTTTGACAGTAGGGCGATGCCATTCTGGTTGCTAGCGTATACCGAAATGTCCGATCCTTTGAACCTGCAGTTGGGGGCTGCTCACTTCTCCTGAGCGGCCCTTTGAATTTTCTGCGCAAGAAACCTCTGCTTCCTAACCAGAATGAACCCCCAATGAGCCGCCAATCGCTTCGGTAATCTACTGGGGTGCTCCACCATGCCAACACCACCTTATTTTCGCAATATTCTTCCCATAACTATCCTGGAATGAAAAGTTTATAGCGATCCGGGCATCCCTCGTTTTTGTGACTCTGACAGAACAATATGTTATGGAATCGAGCTGAGAAAACCAGCGTATGAGCGATGCTGAGACGACAACGTTAGCTCGGGAAATCTGCAGTGCGCCCATCTTGCCCTCGCGTTGCGAGGTATGCCTTGGCGGACGTGTTATCGCGTCCTATCGCGAAGAGATACACGTTCAGCAGGACAAACAGCGCGGCCGCAATGGTGAACTTCAGAGGGACGGCTAGTTCCGTGGGCGACACAAAAGCTTCGATCGTGCCGGCAACGATCAGGATCGGAATCGTCCCCAAGAGCAGTTGCACGGCTTCGGTACCGGCCCGCGCGAGCGAGTCGCGGCGAGCGAAGACACCCGGAAACAGCAAACCTTGCGCAAGGCGGAATCCGGCGCCGCCGGCGATGAAGATTGCCGGTAGCTCAAGCACCCCGTGCGGGGCTACGAAACTCCACAACTGGAGGCTCATGCCCGCGAGCCAGCAGGCCACGCCGATCACCCCAATCATCAGGCCATTGAAAGCCATCATGTATACCGTGCCGAGGCCGCCGGTGATCCCCAGCGCGAAGGTCATGAACCCGACGCTCATATTGTTGGTCATGATGGCGCTGGAAGCGAGCGGCTTGATGCCTACGATCGAGTGCGTCCACATCTGATGACGGTCGATGGTCTCGACCATTTGGGGGCCGAGCACCTTCACCTTAAAATCGGGATTCTGATAAGTCAGCGCCGCTCCCACCAGGGCTGCAATCGCGAAGATGAGAACGGCCAACAGGCAATGTTTGAGGTTGCGCCGGAAGGTCGCCGGGTAGGTCGTCCAGAAGAACGACAATGCCTTGAGAGGACTCGATCTGTGGCCGGAATAGATGGTATTGTGGGCGCGAACAAGCAACTGGTTCACGTAGCGCGCAAAATGTACCGAGCCACGGTCTTCGCGGATGGCGGCCAGGTCGGCTGCGGTTTGTCGGTAAAGCAGGCTGAGTTCCTGCAAGTCGGAGCGAGAGAGCGACTTCAGTCCGCCGCTGGCGCTTTGATTCAGCAGCGACTCGAGCCTGGCCCAGTGCGGTTTGCGCTTTTCGATCCAACGACTGGAAATCATTGTGGACACATTCGATCAGCTGAAAATTGATACTCCAGAGCAAATTGCCCTGGAACTGCCGCTTGCCGGAATCGGCAGCAGATTCCTGGCGATGACGATTGATACTTTAATCCAGGCTCTGGCTTATCTCATAATTGGCCTCTTATTCCTGTTGATCCTGCCCGAAGGTTTCTCCCTGCTTACGTTCCTGCCGAAGACCCTCGGGCCGGCCCTCGCGATCTTCATCGGCTTTGCCGTGTACTGGGGATACTTCGCAATTTTCGAAAGTTTGTGGAACGGGCAGACGCCGGGCAAGCGATTTGCAGGCATTCGGGTCATTAAAGAAAGTGGACGTCCGATCAATGCCTTCGAAGCCATTGGACGCAACCTGATGCGCGCCGTGGACGGGATGCCCGGCATGTATGGAGTGGGTCTGGTTTGCATGATGTGCAACCGGCACAGCCGACGGCTCGGTGACTTTGTGGCGGGAACCGTGGTGGTCCACGAAAAACCAACGGAAGAGATTCGTCCGACGTGGAACACCGCGACTGACACCGCTCCTCGGACGGGGGCGCTCGGCCAGATGACGACCGAGGAACTGGTCTTGATTGAGACGTATTTGAGCCGAAGGTTCGAACTGGATCCCGAGGTGCGATTGCGGACGGCGATTCAGATCGCTGACCGCATCAAAGCCAAGACCGGGCTGGAGCCCCAGCCGCATCAGCACGTGGACGATTTTCTGGAAGAGGCAGCGCGGACGATTCGCGACAGTGGGAGATTCCACTGAGACCTGGAACTCGCCACAGGGGGCACAAAGGGACCTGATCGCGTCTACTCCGCTATTCTCGTGGCGGAATTTACAGAGTCGATATTGGCGCCAAGGTCCTTGCCATCGGTAGCGGCATGGTGATATCGGCTTGACGGCTGCAGGTGGTAGTCGCCGCCATCGCCGCCATTGAAGTTTACGAAGCCAATCGAATCTACTGTACCTGTAGGGTCAGACGTGGGCCAGTTGCCGGTCGGCCAAGGTCCACGCTTCTGTATGGCATAGGCAGGATCGTCGTACCCAGCAATAACGTTGTTGGTGACCTTGTAGTTACCGAAGCAGCGCACGAACGTTTCAATCGGATTGCTGCCTACAGGGCACACGTTATTCGCACCGCCAACGCTCCAGATGTTGTATTCCGTCGCCCTGAAGATGCTGTTAGTGATCGCGATGTTGTTCATCGTAGGCAAAGGATTCGTGTCTTGCGCGCCAACATCGAAGATGTTACCGGGAACGTACTTAGGATAGTTGGGTAAGGCGTAGTTGAATACCGTAAGGTGATTCAGCGTCACATTGTGCAGCGGAGTATTGTGGACGAAACCGGAGGAGATCTGGGCGGCCTGCCCAGCTCCGGTGTAGTATTGCGCGTTCATGTCATCGACAACAACGTCATGAATGCTCCAGTTGTAAGCCGCTTTGCTGTCCACCACAGGAACAACACCGGGTTTTGAGAATATAGTTGCTGCTAGCTGGAAGCCGCTTCCTTCGTGGGAGAATTTGTTGTATCGAACGGTGATGTCTACGACCTGTGCCCACGTCCCGCTTGGCGTGAACACCATCGCCCACCCGACCTGTGAGAATCCACCCCAGCTATACTCCCCAAAGTTTCCTTCGAAAAGTACTCTAGTCGCGTTCTTGAACTCGACCATGTTCTTGACAATATAGCCGGGGGATCCCGTCATCGGAGGTACGAAGTTCGGAGACTTCGGATTCCATGATGGATTTTTGTAGAAGTGGTTAAGGCGCATCTCGATATCGGCAGGAGAGGTTGTGCCTTTGCTTGACCCGCCGAATAGAGTGCCTTCAGCAGCCGCTTCCAAGAAATTGTTGTAAATCTTCCACGGCCCCTCTACAGTCGCTACACCATCGCCGCCTGCTACTGTTTGAGCGTCAGTGCAAGTAGGTTGTTTCAGCTCGATGCACTTGAAATCGTTGAAGTAAGAGTTAACTACCGCGAGGTGGGTTGTGTCGCTGATGTAAATACCTCGGGTCGTCTCATCCGTCCGAGAACTACCGTGTACCCAGTTACGGTCAAACACGACATGGTCTGTACCATTGGCGAGCACAAGATTGTAGACCAAGCCAGTGCCGATCGTTCTGGTCAATTCCAGACCCATGATGTGATAGTAATTTGCGCCTGCAGCGAACTTGATTACCGGGCCAGCTTTGTCAACGTACAGCTTCGGCATCGCATTCACTGGGGTTGGGCAAGGGTACACCGGTCGGTTTGGCAGAGACGCGACCCCGGCGTAGCAGGGCGTCACTCGCGTGCCCTGCGAAGGGAGCTGTGCATAAGCACTGGAGCGGACTGTGATCCAATGGTTCGCATCGCACGCTTTGGCTGGCAACTCCCAGCTATATGTGGTGAAGTGGAATTTGAAGCTCGCCGGAATCTCAATGATGTCTCCGCACGCAGCCTCGTTCGCGGCAGCATGCAGACCGGCAATGTCCGCCGTTGCCACGGTGATTACCTTGCCGGGGCTTGGCATAGAGCCAGTGTAGACGCAGGAGCGGGGAAGATGCGCGGGACCGTCCGAAGTTGCACCTGTCCAAATGTCACCCTTAGCGCAATAAGCATTCTCGCCTGTAGGCACCGTGCTCGCAGAACTGGTCACGGCCGTGACAAGAGGAGCGCTTCGAGCAGGTTTCGCTATTGCAAGGAATGCAAGAATCGTTCCTGCGGCAATTAACACTGCGGCGAGCGCGCCTCTACGAATGCATTTCATAATTTCTCCAAAATGGGCGGGATTGATCTCTTGAAAATATCTTCTTTGCTCGCGCTTGGCTCGTCACGGCAGCATTAGTACTTGTCAGATAGGTCACATACCGTGGGCATCTTTATTGCTGACCTGAGCGCAGCTGGCGGATGCTGGTGCGTTAGCCAGATGCTAACCACTAGCATTTACTCACGAGCTTGAACATGCATCTACCATCCCCACGAGTCGTATGACGCCAGCTCCAAGCAGCCCAAAGGTGCCGGGTTCCGGTAGGATCAGCACCCTCGCTGTGGCAGTCCCATCCGCTAGCTTAGTGGGTGTCCGTTAGGCAAGGTGAAGTTAACTGTGATACTGCCAATCAAGAAGCGGGCGTGAGCGGAGAAAAACCGCCTCCCATAATTGCCCAAGAATTAGCGCCATTTGTGATCCCGCCGAAGAAGTCTTGAAATAGGAGTGTGCCTCCATGCGAGATGTACAACGAAGCGACGGGGATCTTTGTAGCATGTCCCAAGCAGGTGGCCGGGGCAGCCAGTCATGCAGACAAGACGCCGTTAAGGTAAAACTGGTTACAAAGTGCCCAGCGGTGCAAGTGGTGCTATTTGCCAACGTAGAGGTGGTAAAGCCGCCGCCAAACGTGACAAGAGGGTTACACATCTCGTATTCGTCTTCCTATCGGACGGTTTGGGCCTCCCTTCCGGCTGCCAAGGATGAGGATTCTTTTCGCCGCGGGTGGCGTCCTCAGCCCTTCTTTTCTCCGCAAAATGCCGGCACTTTCTGCAAGTGAGTTACCAACTCTTTATTTTGGCAGTTTTGTCGCCGAAAGTGAAAAGCAAGTTAAGCTGAGGCTCCCAGGCTTCTAGATCCTCTTCACAGGCGACGTCTGGATACCATAAACAAAACGAGTTAGAAGCGTGTGTCGCGGGAGTTTGCCTTTGCTTGTCTGCAAAGTGTTGCAGTTATAGCAAACGTGTCTGCAACCTTCCCGTCGGTCATCGGCGTGAGCCAGAGCCAGGTGTCCTTAGCCGGCATGGGTCGGAAAAAGGGAAAGGCCGTCACAACCGTCAGCATCAACCGGCGGACGGCTCACTGTGCGACTTACAGACTCTCCGACGACCGGGCTGGCGGATCGAGTTGGACGTTTTGCCCTGTGGGTTAATCCGACAATGTCACTTCAACTGGCCTAAATCGGACATGACCGAACCTCTCCACGCGACTCTGAGAACGGGCGGTGATCTTAGCGGCCCACAAACAGTAGGGTCAAACTGCTTGGGAGTGAGACAAGGCGGGACGGAATATGCGCCCTGGGATCTAGCCTTATTCGGTGAGTGGTCGGAGTTGGTGGAATTTAAGCCACCTTCAAACCTTTAGTCGCTAGCTATGGAGCCGCACGCAGCGCGAGTTCCAATTCTCGAACGCGTTGTTTCGCTCAAGTTACCTCCACACTGTTAACTAACCCCTTAGCCACAACCAATCCCTTCTCCGGATACCGCCGATACAAGTAGCCCACTGATCGATCCTAGTTGTAGGATCCACTGTCAACGTCGACAGTGTCAATGTTGCCAGTAGATGGCGTCAGAGCTCCTGCACAGAATCACGAGCACACGGTCCTGCTGTGTCCGGCGAACCCGGTTCCGGGATACAAACCTGATCTCAAGCTACGAGTTGTTAACCGACGCAATCTAGCACTTACGGCCGCAACAAATGTGCCAACGTTCCTTACGATGCCAGATCTGTGATTGCCTTGTTGAACTCAAATAGCTCCCCAATCGAAGCCTACGGCAGGCGGCTACTTCAGCCGGGAGATCGAATGAAGTTAGATCCTTCCACCGAGAAAACAACGTTATCGCTCCGCCACCGTGGGGTCGCGCTTCTCTTGTTCGTCGTAGCGCTTGGGATTCGACTCGCTTTTCTCCCAATCGCTCCGAATAATACGACGGATGCCTGGTCGCGCTTTCATAGTGCCGAACACTGGTCAAAGAATCCGGGAGTTCTGCCTAGGGAAACATCCGAAGGAGCATGGCTTCCTCTGCATTTCTGGTTGCTCGGATCTGTTTTATGGCTGACAAAGTCGGAGATGAGCTTGCGGGTTTTCACCGCATTGCTCGGAGCCCTGACGGTTGTGTTTTGTTGGGCTATCTTCCGTCGAGCGTTTGACGCTAGGATAGCGTTGCTCTCAGCAGTGTTGCTGGCCTTGTTCGACTTTCATATTGCTTTCAGCATAACCACGGGCTCCGAGGTCCCCACGATTTTCTTTCTGGCGGTGGGGGTGTATTCCTGGCTTCGCTACTCTTCGGAAGGGGGAGTTGTATGGGTTTTGCTCTCGGCGGTCATGTTTAGCATGGCCTCTTTGTGCAGATTCGAAGCTTGGCTTTGCGCTCCGGTACTCGCCATGATGATGTTCGATTCCGGCCAGGGATGGCGGGCAGCGCTCTCCGACAGGAGCCGGGTGAAACGGGCTTTGGGGTTTGGCCTATTGGCGTCGGGTGGTGCGCTTGGCTGGATGCTATTCAGTTTTCTGAGATGGCGAGACGCGCTCGAGCTCGTGCACCGCACGGCTTGGCTAAACCTGCATTTTCGGCCTGAGGTTCTTCGCCACTCGATGGCTTTTCGGTTGTTCACGGTCCCCGTCTCTCTGGCGACTTCGTTGAGCCCACTGATACTGTTGTTGGCTGCGCTGGGATTGCTTCTTGTTTTGGTAAAGCCACTTCGTCCGGCTCGAAGCCTGGCGGTAATGGCGCTGACTCTCTTTGCCTTTAATTTTTACAGTTCGGTCCGCTACGTGACTACGCAGGCTCGCTACACGCTGCTCTATAGCTGGCTGTTGTTCCCATTTGCTTTCAAGGCGCTAAGATGGCTGGCTAACCACCCTCGCCGCGCGGAATTCTCTGCAGCGGCCTCGGGAACAGTAATCTTCTTTTTGCTTTGGCAAGTGGGGATCGTTGTGGGAGCCACCTACGCCCATCCTGTAATTGCCGATCGACTAGGGGTAATGTCTCCAACGATCCCGCTGCCTCACGAGATGCGCGGCCTGATCCACTGGCTGGTCGAAAACAAGCCTGGTTCCTCCGCCATCATCCTTGACGATTTCAATTGGCAGTCATCCACCATGATCTCCCACTTCGTGCCTCTGGATCCTTCTCGAACCTTTCGGGTCACCCCGCGATACTATTCCAATCGCGATCTGCTGCGGCGTGATCTGGACGAGTTCGCAGAAGCGAGGCAGCCAGTGCTTTGCGTCTGTTCGCCTTACGGTCCGATTGGCATGATGTGGTCGGTTCGAGACGCACAGGATGTAAACGTCGAGTACCCCGCAATCCACCTGCACGTATTATGGCGAGGTGAACACTGGCGCGTGTACTCCATCGCCGCTCGACAGTAGTCGCCAGATCCAAACTTTCGCTAGCCGATGAAAACTAACGGGCGAACCGTTCGAAGACGGTCCGCCAAGTTGGCTGCTCCCGCTGAACGTGTACCGCAAATACTACAGGCACACCTTTGTTTCCAGAACAAATGCTATGTACGTCCTAAGTCCCGAGCTTTCGCTTGCGTCTCATCATCCCCGCGAGACCGACCGCGCCAGTTTCAAGCACCCCAAGTGTACTTAGCTCGGGGCCAAGAAGCTCCTAACTGCGGCAAACCCACTTCGCCTGCGGCCATCAGGGACTGGCTGTTCGTTATAACAGCTGACTCGCTGTCATAAAGCGTGTACAAGTTCAGCTGCTCGGGAGTATACCGGCTTCCTAAGCAACTAAGGATGTCGGCTGTCCGTCGCATGAGCGTTGCTGACGCCGCCACGCCGCAGTACTGCTCATCCAAGAGAGTGGCAAATGAATTCCATCAGACTCGCCCTTAAAGCGCTACGCGAGGAAATTCTTGAGTTTCGTTTCGCCTACCCACTGGAAGTTGTTGGGCAAGCGGGACCGAGGGAATCGCTACACTATTACCTCTACAGCGACAAGTTCTCCTGGAGCGTGATGAGGATGGATGCGAGCGGAGTGCCGCGCGCTTGGAGACGACTATACGGCGAAGTCTACAAAGCAGCCTTCATTGCTTGGTGGGGGCTCGTGAATCTTGAACATCACTTGCGTCATGGCGACACGCCGGCCCGGGAGGCCTTCATGCGCCAGATTGATTGGTTGGATGGGCATGCCGTCATCGGGTCCGATGGATCGGTTGTTTGGCCCAATCAATACGACCTGTTGGAAGGGGATACCCTCCTGATGGCCCCATGGGTCTCCGCCTACGACCAGGGCATGGTCATCAGTGCGCTGGTTCGAGGCTATCGCATGACTGGGCGGCCACGTTTGCTGGGACTGCTCCGCGGCGCACACCGCATATTCGAGATCAGCACTCGCGACGGAGGTGTCCGTGCGGCTGCTCCTCGTGGAGTTGTTTATCTCGAACATCCCGGAGGGCCGACACCCGGAGTTCTCGACGGGTTCCTAACCTCTCTTCTCGGCCTTTATGACCTCTGGGTGGAGACGGGTGATTCCAAGGTGGAAAGCCTGTTCCGTGAAGGCATCGCCGGACTAAAGTCTTTCCTACCGGTATGGGACTACCACCAGAAGTGGAGCTGGTACGCGACCCGCGAGTATCTCTGCCCGCCAACCTACCACGTTATCAATCGTAGTCTGCTAAGAGTTGTCGCAGGTTTGGCCGGTGAACCCGACCTCGTTGCGCAGGCTGAACGGTGGAATCCTGACTCACTTTCAGCCACAGATAGATTGGAGATTTATTTTGGCTTCCAAGTCACCAAGAACTGGAGCCGTGTGCGACATCGCACGTGGAGACAGAGCAAAGAACGAATAGAGGTGCTTTCCCGTCAAGCCGCCGGCAATTTGCCCCTGAGGAACGCGTCCAAGTATTTTCACGGAACGGAAGGTGTTATACGAGTTGAGAGGAAAATGCTACCCCCTGTCAGGACTTCGCAGGAGCGGAATCAGGGAATTTCGAGAAATTTTCGGGATTGAGGAGAAGTTCGATACCGTGTCGATGATCAACGTGCTGGAACATGTGCCGGACGAACAAACGGCGCTCCGAAATATCCGATCGGCGCTGACGCTGAGGGGCACGACAAGCCCTCTTTCCAATCGCCAAAAGGCTTCGTCGAATGGCAATTCGGTCTGTTAAGTCGCCCTTGACTGACACACTTACTGTTTGCGGGCTGCTGGTTGCATGATCGACGAATGTTAGCGTGCCCCGCGACCTTTCGGGGATCACCGCGCTGGGTTGGCCCAAAGATACATGCTACCGCAGTTTGCTTTTGCTCGACTGCAAAGAGTTGCAGTAATAGCAAACGTGTCTGCAACCTTCCCATAGGTCGCCAAGGATCCCGAGGGCGAAGGCAAAGATGGGTCGAAAAATTGAAAGGCCTACCAAAATGTCACAACAGTCATCTCCTCGTGGGGTTGTTTATCTCGAACATTCCGCAGGGCCGACACCCGGAGTTCTCGACGGGTTCCTAACCTCTCTTCTTGGCCTTTATGACCTCTGGGTTCCTTTGGTTGATTCCACCGTGGTCAAGATGACGGTATGATCGGAACGAACACCTGGTGAACTTATCAACCGCATGGGAGTAGCGACGCTCGAGCAGAACGTTCTCTTTCGTGCGAATGACAAAAAATGCCGAGCAGAGCGTGAACCCAAAGAGGCGTGCGAAATCCAGCTAAGAGCGGTCAAGTCGCCTTGATGAGTTCAAATCGGACCCCGGGTTGAATCTTTACTGCACAGCAATGGTTTGCTTCGTCGCATTCCAGCCGCGAAGAGCCACGGCCGCTCTACCATTCGCTGCTCTGGCGGGGTATTCGATCTCGACTACCCGCGTTTCTGCTGGCAACAGTGATATATAGTTGTCGCTGTAGTATGCGGGAAGAATCCGCGACCCATCGTTTGCGTTCACAAGCGTGAGCTTGGTTTCGAGCGAGACGATGTTTCCGGTGTTCCGCAGTTCGACCTGGACGCGAACGTTGTCGCCAGAGCGGGCTGATTTGGCTGTCACAGCGAGGGATGCAGCTTCAAGCCGGTTCAAGCGCCGGTACGAAGAGCTTTCGGCTCCGAGCCAATAGAAATTTCGAGATACGACATCCCCGGCGGCACTCTTCAACTCCAGGTTCACAAGAACGATTCCTTCCGACGCCAGCAACGGCGCGAGATCGAGTTTGAATCCCGCCGTGGCTACATCGGCCGGAGCGTCGCGCTTCTCTTGGTGATGAAGCAGCAGCTTGTTTTCGAGGGAGTAAACATTAGCGATTGCGAGTAACCCCATGCTGGCATCATTCGTTGTGTTGACGATGTCCACGTCGTAGTTCGACAGGTCGAGTTGGATGTGCAGCGGTTCGCAGGCTTCCTTGACGCCGTAAAAAGACGACTGCGTATCGTAATCGGAACTCAGGATCTGCCACACGTTGCTGGGCCAGGCGGGCTGGGTCATCCAGAGAAGGCGACCGCTGTTGGGCGCCCAGAGATGGGCATTCATGCCTTCGAAGATGGCGCGGTGATCGACATAGTCGAGCATCTGCGCCTCGCGCTCGAAATCTTCGAGGCTGGTGGGCGCACCGAACTCGGCTTCGATCTGCGCCATGAAGGGCGCCATCTCGCCATTTCCGCTCTGGTGCCAGTCGTGATAGGCCCAGTCGTCGCCGATCGGCCATTGATCTTCTTTCGGAATCCATGTCTGAAACGACTCAAGGGTTGAGAACGAAGGCGTGCCCGTCTCAACCGAGAACCCGCGATTCAGAGTGGTGTAGTAGAGCGTTGGATCCATGTATTTGTAGGGGCCGCTGTTCTGCAGGTTGATCTGATTCGAACTGGGAAAGTAATAGCGCGTGCCGTCCAGCGTGCGAATAAGTTCGATGAGACCTTCGTTGATGATCGGCTGCGGCACGCCTTCGTTGCGGCCGCACCACGCCACGATCGACGGATGATTGCGGAAGCGCAGGATGGTGTCGCGGGCGTTGTCAAGAAAAAGCTGAGGGTCTTGCGCCTCGATATTGTAGTTCTCGGTGGACTCCCAGAAATCGTTCCATACCATTAGGCCATATTCGTCTGCGAGATCGTAGAAGGTCTGCTCGGTGTCCTGTCCGACCCAGTTGCGGATGATGTTGAGATGGGCGTCGTAGTCGAGGCGAAAGAACGGTTCAAGTCGCTCACGGGAGACGCGCTTGCGGGAATCGTCCATGCCCCAGTTGCCGCCGCGAGCCGCGATGCGCACGCCGTTTACTTTGATGACGAGATACGGCGCGGTCCGCCTGTCGTCGAGCGGCTTTACGGATGATGAGTTTTCTCCGCCCGGCTCAAGCGATGCGACCCAGGACTTCCATCCTTCTTTCCAGGCAGGAGGAAACACAGCCGGGATTGGATCCGCGGCAGGAATTTCGCGCATGGCCTGGTGACGAACGTCAACGACTTGCTGTTGTTCAGCGCGCGCCGTGGTTGGCGAATACTCAAGGCGGCGCAGGTGGCCGGCGCTGTCGAGCAGGCTGAGTTCGTAGGTGACTTCGCGGATTCCAAAACGCACATGTTTCGAGTCGGACTCGCTGGTTCCGACTGTGAACGTGAGATGCAGCGTGTACAACTCGGGCTTGCCATAACCGTTCGGCCACCACAGGTGCGGATGCTCGACAGTCAGCCGCTGGAATTCCGAGGGCGACAGCTTGACCGAATTCTTTCCTGCAGCCAGCGTCACCTGCTTGGTTACCGAGACGTCGCCGAAGGAAGCTTTCAGCGTTCCGTTGAGGGGAGTGGCTGAGAGATTTTCCAGAGGAACGTCGATCTCGACATCGGCGCGACTCGTGTCGGGCAAGGGCAGGGTGGTGACGATCTGCGCGTCGCCTATCTTTACTGTATTCGTCGCGCTCAAAGTGACGGGCTGCCAGATGCCGGTGTCGCGGTCGCGGATGGCGGGAATCCAGTCCCAGCCTTCGGTGGCGACGAAGGTCGGGCCGTCGAGGCACATCATGCCGCCGTTTTCTCCGGGGCCGCCTTTGATGGACTGTTCGTGCGGAATGCCGGGATGAGGGGGCGGATAGACGCGAACTGCCAGAACGTTGGCCTGGTTGGTTTTGATGGCCGCGGTTACATCGAATGCTCCGCGAATGAATGCGCCTTTGATCGAACCGATCTGCCGTCCGTTGAGCCACACAGCGGCTGCGTAGTTGATGCCCTCGAAGGTCAGTGTGAGTCGGTGATCGCGCGCCGCCTTCGGAAGCTGGAACTCGATGCGGTACCAATAGTCCTGCTTGTTCAGGCTCTCGGGAATCACCAGGTTGTTGAGGCCGTAATCGGGATCTGGATAAACGCCGCGGTCGATCATGGTGGTGAGCGCGGTTCCGGGTACAGTGGCGGGCATCCAGTTGTGGGTGCTTAAATCGGGCCCAGAAATCACGCTGCCATCCACTTCGAGAAGCGGCGCCGGTGTCATCATCCATCCGGCGGCGAGTGTCCACTGGCCGGCTCCGCTCGATTGAACGATCTCCTCCGGGCGGACCGGCTTTGGCAACGGGGGAAGAACCGGCGCTTTGCTGCGCGGCATGGTCGCGGGATCTTGCGGAGCACGATATCCGGCCTGGCCGCGCGTTTGGACCGGCCACGGCTTCGATCCGTCCTCGAATTCGACTGCAGAAAAGTCCGGTCGTTGGTGCGCGAGTTGTTTGATTTCGTCGGCGCTCAAGGTGCGGCGCAGCAAAGTGAGGGAGGCGATCGTTCCACCGAAATGATGCCAGTCGGCATTCCGGGAAGCCGGGGGAGCCATCTGAAGAACCGGGCTCGCGCTGCCCAGATCGAGTTTGCCGCGCGCAGCCTGGGCGCCGTCCAGGTACAGAGCGAACTCCTCGCCGTTGAAGGTCGCGGCCAGGAAGTGCCATTCACCTCCGAAAAGCGACGCGGACGCAGACAGGCTGTTGTCCTTTCCCATCCAGAGCGTGGGGTGGCCCTCGGCAAGCGCGAGATAACGCGGATATTCGTCGGTGGGATCTCCAATGCCCGCGATGAGGCTCTTGGATAACTCGGCCGGCTTTACCCAGGCGTAAAGGGACCAGGGCGAGTCCGGGCGCAAAACCGAGTCCTCTTTGACCAGCGGTTTCTGAAGCCCGTCGCCGTCAGGAAGAAACACCGCGTTGAACGGGCCGTAGATGGGAGGGTCGTTCGTGACAATGGTTTGCGAGAGGCTTGGCACGGAGACCAGGATTAACAGGATGAACGGGATGAAGACGATGGCGAGTTTAATCGCAAGACGAAACAGCGACGGGCATGCTCTCATGAATTTTGCGAGACCTTTCGGGGATCGTCAAGCTGGGTTGGACCAGCGATACATGCTACGCTCGGGTGCGGTGAGGTTTCTAGCGGCATGGTCTTGCTCGCGCTGGGATCAGGCTCAAAGGTGCCATGCGAAATTGTGATGGCTTCGATCGAAAAAACAGTGGGTGCTCAGGTGGAATGATGTTGACCCGGAGCCTCGGGGGGCCGTAGTCTGATCGCGATGCAGTCTCACGTCCATCACCGCCATCATCATCATCACGCGCACGGCGCGTCGGCGGGGAGGCATACCTGAGATTGCTTAACTAATAAAAAGGCACTTTTCAGGAGTTCGAGCCCGCTGAAGCCCAACAGCTCAGCGGGCTCTTTCTTTTTGCCGGAGAGGATCAAGGTATGAATGCGAAACTGGATTTCGACAAGATGAGCGGCTTGCTTCCCGCCGTGGTGCAGGACGCGGACAGCGGGGAAGTCCTGATGGTCGGCTTTATGAATCGCGAGGCCTTCGAGGGCACGCTGGAGAAGGGCTATGTGACGTTTTTCAGCCGAACGCGCGGCAAGTTGTGGATGAAGGGCGAGAGCTCAGGCAACCGGCTGCGCGTGATTTCGGCGACCACGGATTGCGACCGCGACACCTTGCTGGTGCGGGTTACGGTCGAGGGCCAAGGAGTGGTTTGCCACCGTGGCACGCGTTCGTGCTTCACGGAAGAGATTGCATTGTCTGTCGAGGTGGTGACGAGCGGCGGGAAGGAGGCGCGATGAAACTGCGCATCGGAATTCCCAAGGGCAGCTTGCAGGAAGCCACGCTCGAGTTGTTTGCTCGCGCCGGGCTTCCAGCCTACACGAACGGGCGATCCTACTTCGCGACGACTGCCGACCCGGAGATCGACTGCATGTTGATACGGGCTCAGGAGATGGCACGCTACGTCGAGCACGGGGCGATCGATGCGGGACTCACAGGACTTGACTGGGTGATTGAGAGCGGCCTGGAAGTCATCAAGGTGAGCGATCTGATTTATGCAAAACGCAGCCGGGGCAAGGTGCGGTGGGTGCTGGCTGTGCCCGATGATTCTCCCGTCGAGAGGGCGGAAGATCTGTCCCACAAGATCATTGCGACGGAACTGGTGAAGGTCACGCGTGATTATTTCCAGCGGAAGGGGGTGGAGGTTCGTGTGGAATTTTCCTGGGGGGCGACGGAAGTAAAACCCCCCATGCTGGCCGATGCCATTGTCGAAGTCACCGAGACTGGCAGCTCGCTCAAAGCCAACCGCCTGCGGATTCTCGAGACCGTGCTCGAGTCGAACACGCAGCTGATCGCGAACAAGTGTTCGTATGCCGATCGGGAGAAGCGGCGCAAGATCGACAATCTGGCGCTGATGCTGCAGGGCGCGATGGAGGCGCAGGATCGTGTCGGCTTGATGCTCAACGTTCGTAAGGACAATCTCGCAGGCGTCCTCGCCGTACTGCCCGCGCTGCAGAAGCCGACGATTTCTCATTTGAGCGACGAAGACTGGCTGGCCGTGAATACCGTCATCGACGAAGGCGCGGCGTGGGAGGTGATTCCCCGGCTCAAAGAGGCGCGGGCTGAGGGGATCGTGGAGTATCCGCTGAACAAGGTGGTGCTGTGATGCGCATCCTTTCGGGAGGCGAAGCGTTGGCTGCTGTCGAACGGCTGGCCGCGCGGGGGACAGAATTTGGCGAGTTAGAGCCGCAGGTCGAGAAGATCGTGAACGACGTGCGGCGTGACGGAGACCGGGCGCTCAGGCGCTACGCCCAGCAGTGGGACGGCCTGGGAGCGCGGCAGGGGTTCGAAGTCTCTAGCAAGGAGCTGTCAGCAGCGTGGAAATCGCTTGCGCCCTCGCTCGCGAAGTCATTGCGGGAAGCTGCGAGCAATATCCGTACATTTTGCGAGTGGCAGAAGCTGAATTCGTGGAATCGATCACGCCGAGGAATTTTGCTGGGCCAATTGGTAAGGCCTATCGGGTCGGTTGGATGTTACGTGCCCGGCGGGCGTTATCCGCTGCTTTCAACTGTGCTGATGACGGTGATTCCGGCGCAAGTGGCGGGAGTGAAGAATATTCGCGTGGTCTCGCCCAAACCCTCTCTGGAAATGCTGGGCGCGGCTCGGATGCTTGGTGTGAGCGAGTTTTACCGGGTGGGAGGTGCGCAGGCGATCGCCGCCCTGGCCTATGGAACCGAGACCATCCCTCGGGTCGACAAGATCGTCGGACCGGGGAATGCATACGTCACCGTCGCCAAGAAACTGGTGGCGTTTGATTGCGCGATTGATTTTCTTGCCGGACCGACAGAAGCCGTCATCCTGAGCGACTCGGGGAACCCCGACTTCGTCGCAGCCGATCTGGTCGCGCAGGCCGAGCACGACGCGGATGCACTGTCGATCTTCATCACGACATCTCGGAAGTTGGCACAGGAGGTTGCCGGGAGCGTTTCTCGACTGGTGACCGGGAATCAGACGGCCGAGGAGTCACTGAAAGCCCGGGGTGTAATTCTCGTGGCAGCATCGCGCACCGAGGCGCGGGACTGGGCGAATCGGCTGGCGCCGGAACATATCACAGTTTCGCAACAGGACCTACCTCACATCCAGAATGCCGGTTCGATTTTTGTGGGCGACTACTCCTCGCAGGCGGCAGGTGACTACGCCTCTGGGCCGAATCACGTGCTGCCGACCGCCGGACAGGCGCGGTTCCGCGGCGGGTTGAGCCCGCTCGATTTTGTGAAGGTGATTACGGTACAGCAATTGTCGGCCGCAGGGTTGAAGAGCATCGCCCCAACCATCGAGTGCCTGGCTGCGGCTGAGGGACTGCCGGCGCATGGCAAAACCATTCGTGTGAGGTGCGAGCATGCTTAGGCCTCGGGAAGCGGTGCGGACCCTGCCGGCGTACCATCCGCCGCTGGCTGGACGCAACGGGCTGCGGCTGGACTTTAACGAGAACACAGACGGGTGTTCGCCGCGGGTTCTCGAAGGGCTGCGAAGCCTTGATCGAGACGAGCTTGCGAAATATCCCGAACGCGAGCCGGTCGAGGCGATCGTCGCGGACTTTCTCAAGGCCGATCCAAGGGAGCTACTGCTGACCAATGGCGTCGACGAGGCCATTCATTTGCTCTGCCAAACCTATCTCGAGCCGGGCGACGAGGGGCTCATTGTGGTGCCGACGTATTCGATGTACCGCATTTATGTGATGGCGGCCGGGGCGCAGCTCGCGAGCGTTCCTTTAGGCGATGAATTTCGATTTTCGGCCGAGAGTGTGATCTCCGCCATCACTGGGCGCACGCGCTTCATTGCGATTGCGAATCCGAATAATCCTACGGGCACAGTGGTCACCTCCGAGCAACTGCTTCAAATCGCGCGCTCGGCACCGGAAGCGGCCGTGCTGATCGACGAAGCGTACTTCGAGTTCTACGGGCAAACGATGATGAACGAGTGGCGGCGCGCAGCCAACATCTTTGTAGCACGCACTTTCTCAAAAGCTTACGGGCTGGCCGGCCTCCGTCTGGGAGTGCTGGCCGGGGATCGAGAGCAGATGCGCGCCGTGCGGCGGGTGAGTTCACCTTACAACGTGAATGCGGTTGCGCTCGCCTGCTTACCGAAAGCTCTGGCCGACCAGGACTATATCTCCCGATATGTCGAGGAGATCCTCGAGACACGGATGCGCCTTGTGAGAGCTCTCGAAGCGAACGGAATCCGGTTCTGGCCCAGCCAGGCAAACTTTGTGTTAGCCCGGGTCGGATCCTCGAGGGCCGACGCAGCCAGGTTTGTCGACGAGATGCGGCGGCGGGGCATCCTGGTGCGCGACCGGTCGGGCGATTACGGGTGCGAGGGATGCGTGCGCATCACGTGCGGTCCGCGCGAACATGGCGACCGGGTGCTGGAGGCGCTCGCGGAGGTGTCGAGCGAGGGAGTAGTTCAGGGGGCTTCGCGATGAGGAAGGGAACGATCAAGCGCGTCAGCAAAGAGACACAGATACAAATCTCGCTGACGATTGAAGGGCACGGGAAGTACCAGGTGTCGACCGGGATCCGATTTTTCGACCACATGCTGGAATTGTTTGCGCACCACGGTGGATTCGATCTGAAGTTGAAAGCCCGTGGCGACCTCGACGTCGATCAGCATCACACGGTGGAAGATGTAGGAATCGTGCTGGGGCAGGCGTTTGACAAGGCGTTGGGCACGAAGCGCGGCATTCTGCGCGCCGGTTATTTTCTGATGCCGATGGACGAAACGATGGGGATGGCTGCCGTGGACTTCTGCGGGCGAACCGCTGCCGTGGTCGATACCAAAGTAAAGACACGGCTTGTGGGCGATTTGCAGGCCGAACTGGTGGATGACTTCTTCGAAGGATTCGCCCGGGGTGCACGAGCCAATGTCCACGCGCGTGTGCTCTATGGACGCTCCAGTCATCACAAGATCGAAGCGCTGTTCAAGGCGTTCGCCCGGGCACTACGCGCGGCCTGCTGGCGCGATCAGAGAATGGTCCGACTTCTGCCGAGCACCAAGGGAGTGCTGTGATGATCGCAATCGTCGACTACGGAGCCGGAAACCTGGTGTCGGTCAGGAAAGCAATCGAGTGGCTGGGCTACGAGTGCGTGATCACTTCCGATCCCAGGCAGGTTCGGAAAGCGGAAAAGATCATCCTGCCGGGCGTGGGCCACTTTGCTTCGACCGCCCGACTGGAACGGTCGGGGCTGCGTGATGAAATCAAAGATTCGATCGCCAGGGAGATTCCATTTCTCGGGATCTGCGTGGGCATGCAGTGGATGTTTCAAGGCAGTGCCGAATCGACGGAGACTCAAGGCCTGGGGCTGCTTCCGGGGAAATGCGAGCGTTTCCCGGCGACGGTGAAGTCCCCGCACGTGGGCTGGAACTCGCTCGCCGTCAATCCGTCTTCAGGATTGTTCCGGGGAATTCCGTCATCTCCCTACGTCTATTTCACGCACTCGTTTCGGGCCCCGGTCGGCGAGAGCACCGTGGCCTGCTCGGAATATGGGGGAGCTTTTTCCGCTGCCGTGGAACGCGGCCGCGCATTTGGCGTGCAATTCCACCCGGAGAAATCGGGTCCCACCGGATTGAAGTTATTGAGCAACTTCTGCGATTTGAAATGCTAACCAAACGCATCATTGCATGCCTCGATGTGAAGGGCGGCCGCGTGGTCAAAGGGGTGCAGTTTGTCGATCTGCGCGACGCTGGCGACCCGGCGGAACTCGGGAGGGCGCACAGCCAGTCAGGAGCCGATGAGATCGTGCTGCTGGATATTTCGGCGGCGCACGAGCGGCGAGCCACTTTGCTCGACACGGTGCGCAGGGCGGCGCGGCAACTATTCATTCCCTTCACCGTCGGGGGTGGCATTCGCACGCTGGAAGATGCGGCGGCGGTGTTCTCTGCCGGTGCGGACAAGATCAGCATCAACTCCGCCGCGATGGCCGATCCTACGCTCATCACTTCCATTGCCGAACGATTCGGTTCGCAGGCGGTGGTGGTTGCGATCGATGCCAAGCGCTCGAACGACGGATCAGGCTGGACGACTTTTACCCACGGAGGGCGCGTGGATGCCGGACAGGACGCGGTTCGGTGGGCGCGCCAGGCCGAAGCGCACGGAGCCGGAGAAATCCTGCTGACTTCCATGGATCGCGATGGGACAGGCGCCGGCTTTGATTGCGAGTTGACCCGCGCGGTCGCCGACCGGGTATCGATTCCGGTCATTGCTTCCGGGGGCGCCGGTGGAGCCGCGCATTTTGCCCAGGTCTTCCGCGATGGGCACGCCGATGCCGCCCTCGCGGCATCGATTTTTCACTACGGCTTCAGCAAGCTCTCGGATCTCAAGCAGGAGCTGGGCAACCAGGGGATACCCGTGAGGTGGCCATGCTGATTCCTTCGATTGATCTGATGGGCGGCAAGGTCGTTCAGCTCGTGCAGGGCAAGAAGAAAGCGCTCGAATTCGACGACTCCGAGGAATGGATCGCACGCTTCTCCAAGTATCCTCTCGTGCAGTTGATCGATCTCGATGCGGCGATGGGAACGGGCAACAATACTCGGCTTGTGGGTCAGATCGCACGCCGCTTGCCGTGCCAGGTTGGCGGCGGAATCCGCTCGCTGGAAGCGGCCCAGACAATGCTCGACGCGGGCGCCCGCCGGGTCATCGTAGCGTCGGCGTTGTTTGCCGATGGCCGGTTGGACACGCGATTTGCCGAGGAGTTTGCTCGTGCGGTGGGGAACAGCCGGCTCGTCTTCGCTCTCGATGCCATCGGCGGGCGAGTCACGATTCAGGGATGGCGCAAAGTGACTGACGTCACGCCACTCGAAATGATCCGGGCCCTCGACGCGTACTGTGAGGCATTTCTCTACACGCACGTCGATAGCGAGGGGCTGCTTGAGGGATTTCCCCGGAGCGTGATTGGACCCCTGCGGGAGGCAACCGGGCGGCAGCTTATCGCCGCCGGCGGAATTAAGTCGCAGGAAGAAATCGATGCGTTAGACCGGATGGGCGTGGATGCCGTGGTTGGAATGGCGATCTACCAGGGACTGATCCCGGTTTAGCGGAAGCGCCGGATAAAGAGCGTGTGGCGCTCAGAGCGGTAGAAGCCCACTCCATAGATCGTAGCCTTGCCCTTGGTCGAATAGATCACCTGGCGAATGCGTAACACGGCTGCGCCACGCGGCACACCTAACAATTCCGCGATGTTGGCTTCGGCGGTGGTGGCGTCGACCTCCTCGTCTGCGTACGCGAGTTCTACGCCATATTGCTGCTCGAGCGTGGCGAACAGGGAAGTACGCGCCAGAGGGGCGGTTACCAGGCCGGAGAAGTCTTTGGCCGGAAGATAACAAGTTTCCAGCGCGAAGGGCTCATCTCCCGTCTCGCGCAGGCGTTCGATTTTTACCAGGGAGCTGGTGGCGGGCAACGCCAGCCGCGCGGCCACCTCCGTGTCGTGCTCGATGACCTTGGCGACCAGAACCTGGGAGCGCGGACTGAGTCCGCGGCTCGACATATGTTCGGTGTAGCTCATCAGCTTGTTGAAGTGGATCTTGGGCGCTGCGACAAACGTTCCCGCTCCCCGCCGCCGTTCAACGACGCCCTCGCGCTCCAGACCCGCCAGAGCGTGGCGGGCGGTCATCAGGCTCACCTTGTGCAGCTTGGCGAGCTCGCGCTCGGACGCCACCGGGTCTCCGGGCTGCAATTCCGAAGATTCGATCCGCATCCGGATTGCGTTTTGAATCCGCTTGTAAACGGGCGTTCCGTTATGATGATTTCCCGACATGCCTGATGACTTTCTGGGCGAAATCTTAGACCGGGCTCATAGTCGTAAGGTCTCCCTCGATTCCGAGGCCAGAGTCCACACGTGTGCTATATAGCGTAAAAGTGGTCGCCTGTAAAGGGTAAAATGCGAAACCACTCAGGTTGCTATAGAGCGGAAAACGCTGGCGGCATGGAGACTCGGCTGAAGAATAACGGTTTAGCCGCTCGAAGACCCCCAGTATCCCAGAAATCATAGAGCTTTCCACCGGGAGTTAAGCATGGGCAACACCCGCTCCATGTTCTGTCTATGATGGTCAGACCATATGATATAGAGCACAGCAGTGCCGCTCGGGGGATCTTTTTTCGACCGGATGCATTTTTTTCTTGACCATGATCATCACCGTGCTATATAGCATAACCGACTTGTATTAGACGCGTCGTTGTGCCACTTCCTGGTCAACCCGGGGAAAAGCGTTTTAGGAGGCGTTGCGATGAAGCAATTGGCGAGTTTCGAAGGTCGGAGCCCTTTCGCGCGAAGGCTCTTTTCGTTTGTACTGGTTTGTTTCACTATCATGAGCCTGTCCGCCTTGGGCGCGGCGCAGGAACTGGAAGCCACTCTCACCGGTACCGTCACGGACCCCACGGGAGCCGTAATCCCAGGCGCCACCGTTGTGGTCCACAACCAAGATAGCGGCGTTGACGTGCGTACGGTGACCACCAGCAGCACCGGTAGCTTTAATATCACCAACCTTCCGGCGGGTCACTACACCATCACGGTGCGCCAGGAGGGATTCCAGGCCTTTGTGGCCCGCGACGTTACTCTCTACACGGCCGAGAAACACACCCTCGACGTGCAATTGAAAACCGGTGCGGCGAGCGAACGGGTGGAAGTAACCGCCGAGAACGTTTCGATCCAGACCACGACTGCCGAACAATCGGGAACTGTGACCGGCGAGCAGGTTCGCGAGTTGGCCCTCAACAATCGGAACTTCGAACAGTTGGTGCTGCTCCAGCCCGGCGTGGCCAACCAGTTAGGCGATGAACCCGCGTTCGGTCTCGGCAGCAACACCTCCATCTCGATCAACGGCGCCCGTACCGGCGCGAACAACTGGACCGTCGATGGCGGCGACATTAACGACAGCGGCTCCAACGGGACGCTGTTGAACACCCCGTCCATTGATGCTATCCAGGAGTTTACTCTGCAGCGCAGCAATTACGACGCTGCCTTCGGACGCAGCGGCGGTGGCCAGATTCTCGTCGCCACCAAGGCAGGCACCAACAATTTCCACGGCAGCGCATACGAATTCAATCGTAATAATTTCTTCAACGCGAACACCTTCGACAACCGCCAGGCAATCGCGTTCGGATCGAGCCCCTCCGCCAACCATACTCCCATCGAGCGCTACAACGACTTCGGATTCACCGTCGGTGGTCCATTCTGGATCCCCAAGATTTACGACGGCAGGAACAAGACATTCTTCTTCTGGTCCGAAGAATGGCGCAAAGCCCAAACTCCGGCAACCAACACCATCAACGTGCCCACCGCGCAGCAGCTCGGAGGAGTATTTACGACCCCGATACCCGTGGCGCCTGCCGGTTGTGTGACCGCTGGATCCGGTGCTTACACGATCAGCCCATCGTGCTTTAGCAAGAATGCTACCGCATATCTGAATGCTTTCATGCTGAATAACCCCCCGAACGCAGGAGGTTTGCTGATTACGCCGTACAGTCAGCTCAACAATTTCCGGCAAGACATTATCCGGCTCGACCAGAACATCGGGCAGAGGATCCGCGTCTACGGGCGTTACATGCAGGACTCGGTTCCGCAGAACTTCCCGTTTTCTCTCTGGGGCGGCGCCAATTATCCCGGGGTAGAAGTAACCAGCGTCAATGCTCCGGGCCGTAACCTCGTCGTCAACGGGACAGCTACGATCAACCCGCGGGTGGTGAACGAAGTGGAATTTGTGGACTCATGGGGCGCGATCAACTCAAGCCTCAGCGGAATCGCCAACTCTCATACGTTTACCAGCACGTTGACCAACAATACTGCCTTTGCTGACCCTTATGGTCGTGCCCCGAACGTTTCCATTGCCGGCCTTACGGGTCTGGGTAACGGATCGTCGCCTTATTTCGAGCGCAACATCGATCGCAATATCTTCGACAATTTGTCCATCCAGCACGGTAACCACACGATTCGCACTGGGCTCACCGCCATGTGGATGCAGAAGACGGAGAATGCCTCCAGCGGCTCCGCCTCTTTCAGTTTTACAGGGAGCAACGGAAACGATCCCTTCGCCAACTTCCTGCTTGGTCAGGCCGACTTCTACAGCCAACCCGACAAGGATACGATCCCGCATTTGCGCTATCTGAACTTCGAAGCTTATGTGCAAGACGACTGGAAAGTCTCGCGTCGACTAACTCTCAATCTGGGGTTGCGATACAGCTACTTCCCATCGCCCCGCGACTCCAACAACACCCTCGTCAACTTTGATCCTGGCGTCTACAACCCCGCCAACGCCCCGTTAGCCAGCTCCATCAGTCCGGCCGACGGCTCAATTCCGGGTTTCGATGCGGCCACCTACGCCAACGGACTGATCCTGCCGCAAGGCACTGCGTGCCAGACGGCGCAGGCAATCCCGGCGCAATTCGTGACATGCTCTCCGTACGGATCCAGAGTCAATCCCAATTCCAACAAGAATTTCGGTCCTCGCTTCGGCCTGGCCTACGATCCGTTCGGAAACGGAAAGTGGTCCGTTCGAGCCGGCTATGGCCTCTTCTACGACCGCCTCCTGAACGGCATTTGGGAACAGAATGCCTTCGACGATCCACCGCTGGTGCAGACCACTACGGTCAACAACAATAAGACCGCCACCCTGAACCTGTTCGATGCTCCTCTTGCTGGACAAGCGGCGGCGGCACCCAACACGCCCGTTGCCCTGGTCACCACCGGTCTCGGCGCTTCTGCTCAGTTCAAGGTACCCAGCTATCAGAACTACACCCTGTCGGTGCAGCATCAACTACTCTCAAACACCGTGGTTGAAGTCGCATATGTTGGGACGACGGGCACGCACCTGTTGGGCGATGCCGATGTAAATCAGCCCACACTTGCGAACCGCCTGGCCAATCAGTTCGTAGACGTAAACTCCATCCGTCCCTTTCTCGGATATGGCGTCGTCACCCAGCGCGCGACGTTCTACACCAGCAACTACCACTCGCTGCAAGCACAATTAAATCGCCACTTCAGCAACGGGTTGAGCCTCAGCGTTGCATACACGTGGTCCAAACTGCTGACCACGAATCCTTTTGATCGTAGCTTGGCCGTTTATGACACCTACAATCTAAAGGGAAGCTATGGGCCATCGACGCTCAACACTCCCCAGATGTTTGTCATGAGCTACGTTTATGACTTGCCGTTCTACAAGAATCAGAGCGGCCTGGTCGGTCGTGTGCTGGGTGGGTGGGAAATCTCGGGCATCATCAGCGCCCAATCCGGCCAGTCTCTAATCCTGGGCCAAAACAGCGATCCCTGGGTTCTGGCTAGTAGTTCAACGGGCCCCTGTCCGGGTTGCTACCCTGGTGGAATGGGCATGAACCGAGCGGGCAGTACCGTAGCCATCCGCCCCGACCAGATTTCCAGTAACGTCGGCGGGCCAAAGACGATTTTGCACTTCTTCAACACCGCCGCCTTCACCGATGCTGTCGGCCATTTCGGCACCTCGCGTCCGGGCGCCGTTCTGGGCCCGGGACTCCAAATCTGGAGTACCTCGCTGTTCAAGAATATCCGCGTCGCGGAACGTGTCGCACTGCAACTTCGGCTCGAAACCTTCAATACCTGGAACCACGGCAGTCCTAACGGCGTTCAGACCAACGTTGATGTTGCCCCCGCCGCAGGGTCACCGGTCGTGCCTGGCGACTTCGGTACCGTGACCGGCTGGCACGATCCTCGGATTGTGCAAATCGGAGGTAAACTCACTTTCTAAAGTTCGAAATCTCCAGAACAGGGCGCACGCCTCACGGCGTGCGCCTTTTTGTGCGCCCAACTTCGACAGCTTGGAGGGCAAGTCCTCTTCAAAGAAATGGCTGTTGCCGCGAAATTTCCTTCCGCTGGGGAAGTCGCTTCAGCTTTGTCGGGTACTCACGGTACGCCGACCCAACGGTGTGGGAGCAAGCCCGAACTTGCACGGGAAAAAACAGGCAAGACCCACAACCGTCGCGGTAAGTGCCAAGGCGCATCGCAGGAAAGATTCTCACAGAAATCGTTAGGAAGATCGCAGTTTAAGCGAACACAAACAGATAGAAGTGGAGCATCTGTTTTCACTCCCACTTCGCGCCTAGCCCTTAAGGGGAAAACCGCGGGATTTTCCGCCCCAACGGACGCCGCCGCCGCCATAGCCGGAGTATGGCGAAGGCGCCAAAAACCCGAGTCTTACCGAGATTGTAAAATCACTGCAAGGCCGAACCGACATTCTCGCCGGATTCTTGCGACATATAGAGAGAAAGTAAAATTGTATCTGTCAAATAACGGACCTGGAGCAAGTGCAGAGGAAAAGGCTGATCGGATGCGATGAAAGGATTTCGCGGAGGACAACCTAAAAATCGGTAGATTTAAGTATTGAGGAATCTAAAGTACAAGTTTATATTTCTCATGTGCAATATATTCCAAGAAGACTCGGGACCGTGCTATTGGACGCGGCTCGACACTTCCCCGCCGTGGTTGTGACTGGTCCTCGCCGTGCGGGCAAGGCCACTCTTCTCCGCAAGCTCTTTCCCAAAGTGCAGTACGTACTGCTCCAAGATCCTGATATTCAAGCACGGGTGCGCAGCGATCCCCGCACTTTCCTCGAAGCACTCCGTCCTCCAGTTGTTCTGTATGAGATTCAGAACACTCCCGAGCTACTTGCATATGTTCGCACGGTTATCGACACCGGCCCGCGGCGGATGGGGCAATGGCTGTTCACTGGGTCCCAGGAAGCGCCGCTCATGCAAGGCATTAGCGAATCCATGGCGGGGCGAGCGGCTATCCTCCAACTTCTGCCGTTCAGTCTTTCGGAAACGAGGAAGGTAAACCTGCTGCACGGCGGGTTCCCCGAGGTGCTTGCTCGGCCGAAGGCTCGCAGCCTTTGGTTTGCTTCTTACCTGCAAACGTACTTAGAGAGAGATGTCCGGGCGATCACCAATGTAAGGGATTCGGCAACGTTTCGCCGTTTCCTTGCACTCCTAGCGAGCCGTCACGGCCAGATTCTGAATAAGACCGACCTAGCTGCACCCCTGGGCGTCACTGTTCCTACGGTTGGCGACTGGCTGCACATTCTTGAAGTGACAGGTCAGGTCATTCTCGTGCCGCCATACTTTGAAAACCTCGGAAAACGACTGATAAAATCGCCGAAAGTGTATTGGGGCGACTCCGGCCTCGCCTGCTACCTGCTCGGTCTGACATCTGTGGCGGAGATTGAGCGCTCGCCATTCCTTGGATCTCTGTTTGAAGGCTTCGTGGCCGCGGAAATAATCAAGAGTCAAGCCGACCGTGGGATGCGCAAGGAGCTCTACTATTTCCGCGATCAGCAGGGCCTGGAAGTGGACTTTCTGGTTCCACGCCCTAACGCGAAACTGTGGTTGGTAGAAGCGAAATCCGCGAAGACTGTTCGTCCGCCCATGGCATCGCCCTTGACCTCTCTTCAACGCGCTCTGCAAAAGCGAGCAGGAAGATTGATCGTGGTCCATCGCGAGTCGCAGCTAAAAGTGCCTACATCGGCGATTGCTAAAGGAGTTGAGGCGCTGGATCTAGGGCAATTTGTCAGTGAACTCTTGTCAGCTCGATGAAATTCCAGTCTGACTGGCAGGCCTCGTTTTCTTACGGGCATCTTCATCCTTCAGGTGCCAAATCGTGAGCGTCTCTTTGAAATCCCACAATTGCGGCTCGCTCATTTTCGCCTTCGCCGCTTTCGGGAGGAAGTCCTGCCAGAACTTCTCACTGCTGAAGAGCGCAAATTGCTGCCCCATATTTATTGGGGCTGAGTCTTCTCGGTCGCCTGGGTTCGCTGCTTATCCTGGATCTCGAGCGATTTCTTCTGTTCCTGAATTCCCTCTTGAGAATGCCCGGTCCGGCGCAAGGCGGTACCGAGCACAAAGTGAGCCTCGGCATAATTTGGATCGATCTGGATTGCCTGGCGCAAGGGTTCGATCGCTGCGGCAGGGTGGTTCTGGGTAATCGAAATCTTGCCGAGCCCAAAGAGGGCTTCCTTGTAGCGAGGGTTCACTTTGAGTGCCGCCCGAAAGTGGGATTCAGCTTCGTCCAACTGCGAGTTATTCAGCAGGATTCGCCCCAAAGTGCAGTTGGCAATAGGATCGGTCGGATAACGCTGAAGCTCGGCTCGCATTTCTTTCTCCGCGAGTTCGGTTTCGCCCTGCGTCCAGTAGAGATAACCTAAACCGGAATGTACTCCCGCAAAATTCGGGTCAGCCTCTTCCGCCGCTTGATATTCTTTGATCGCGTTCGGCGCGTCGGACATGTGGTCGTACGCCATTGCCATCATGATGTGAGCGCTCGCCGAGTTCGGGTTGATCTTCATGACGCGGGCAAAGACGCCGGGCAGCGACTTGTAGTCTTTCATCCGCAAATACGCTTTGCCGAGCATGTCGAGCGTTTCCAGATCGGTCGGATCCGCCTGATTGGCGCGTTCCAGGTACCGGGCGGCCTCGGCATAGCGATCGAGGGCAAAAAGGCTCAGACCGGAGAGGTCCAGGATCTGAAAATCTGTGGGGAAGGCGACGGCGAGCGGCTCGAGCAGGCTCCATGCGGAGCTGTAGCGCTGCGTCTTGAAGTAGGCGATTGCGAGATTGCGCTTCGTAGTCGGATCTTCGGGGCGAATCTTTAAGGCTTCCTGGTAGCACGGTATCGCTTGAGCGGGTTTGCCTTCTCGAGACAGCACGATGCCTAAGTTGTTCAGCGCGGCCATCGAATGAGGATCAATGCCCAGGGCTCGCCGGAGGGACTGCTCGGCAGCGGCCAAATCTCCTTTATGCATGGCCTCGCTAGACTGCTGCAGGTAGGTGTGCAGCTCGGCTGCCTGCGTTGCGGGTTGAACAGTGTCCTGGGTCGTGATCTCGGCAGAAGTGACGGGAGTGCTCAGGATCCATGATGCGCATGAAGCGACAATCACGCAAAGAGAACATCGCGGTATCATTTTTTTCATTCTAAACTAGCAGCTGAGCCGAATTCGGGTGCGACGCGAGAAAGGTGCCGATGAACGTCTTAGTTTTAAACTCGGGAAGTTCCAGTCTGAAGTTTCAGATCATCGCCACCGATCTGGAGCGGATCAAGGCCTATAAGGACGATCGAATTTGCCGTGGCGGAGTCGAAGGCATTGGCGGCGAGGCCATCGTCAAAGTTCGATATCGCCAGGAGCCGGGGCATACTCTCACGGCTCCCCTACGCGACATCGGGGCGGCACTCGACTATCTGCTTCGATATATCGCTTCCGATCGCTCTGGAATTCCAGAGATCAAAAGTACCGCCGATGTCCACGCGGTGGGCCATCGCGTGGTGCACGGCGGGGAGCAGTTCAAGGAATCGACCCTGATCGATGACCGCGTGCTCAAGGGAATTGAAGACTGCATCGCTCTGGCGCCGCTGCATAATCCTGACAATGTGAAGGGAATTCTGGCCGTGCGGGAGCTGCTCGGGCAAGAGGTGCCACAGGTTGCGGTTTTCGATACGGCGTTTCATCATTCCATTCCAGAGCAGGCCTACCTCTACGCCCTTCCTTATCATCTTTACCGCAGGCACCAGATCCGCCGCTACGGATTTCATGGAACCTCACATCGCTACGTAGCGTTCCGTTATCGTGAGCTCCGCAATCTCACCCGCGAGCAGACCAACATCATCACGCTGCACCTGGGAAATGGCTGTTCTGCCGCGGCCATCAAGGCGGGGAATTCCGTCGACACCTCGATGGGCCTGACGCCGCTCGAAGGGCTGGTCATGGGAACGCGCTCGGGCGATCTCGACCCGGCCATCGTAAGTGTGATCGCGGGCAAGGAAGGGATGTCGTCATCAGAAGTGGACACTCTGTTGAATACCCAATCGGGACTACTCGGAATCTCCGGGCTCACCAATGACATGCGCGAATTGCAGGCGGAATTGAAAGAGCACGATGACCGGCGCGTGCGGTTGGCAATCGAGATCTTTTGCTACCGGGCGCGGAAATATATTGGTTCGTATCTGGCGGCGATGGGCGGCGCCGATGGCATCGTGTTCACTGGCGGCATCGGTGAAAATTCTGCCGACGTGCGGGCGCGCATCTGTACGGAGATGGAATGGGCCGGGATCCAGCTCGATGGGCCGAAAAATGAGGAGACAGTCGGACGGGAGGGGCTTATCAGCACCGCCGAATCGAAATTGCTGGTTTATGCCATCCCGACGGACGAGGAGCTGCTCATCGCCCGCGACACCGTGCGCGTCATCAAGGGCGAACCCCACCCCTCATAAAATGGCCCGCCCGGCGGGCGAGACGCCCGCCGGACAGCCGTCAAGAACCTGGCGCTCGGATCAATACGGCCAGACCCAGTCCGTTATGTCAGGTCTATCAATGCCGTGCTCGTGTGCGTAATTCCGGCAATCGATCTGCTGGTTAAGGAATCTTTCCTTGGCGTGCCCTCCGATTTTCTGCAGTCTGGGCACGCGATCGACAACATCCATGGCCAGGCTGAAGCGGTCGATGTTGTTGTCGATCGCGAGCTCCATGGGGGTGTTGATGCTGCCTTTCTCCTTGTATCCCCGCACATGAATGTTGCGGTGATTGGTGCGGCGGTACGCCAGGCGGTGAATCAGTTGTGGATAGCCATGGAAGTTGAACAGGATGGGCTTATCGACCGTGAACAACGAATCGAAGTCGCGATCGGAAAGCCCATGCGGGTGTTCGCTCGACGGTTGCAGCTTGAAGAGGTCGACGACGTTGACGAACCGGATTTTCAGATCCGGAAACTCCTTGCGCAGCAGCACGGTGGCCGCCAGGGCCTCCTGGGTGGGAATGTCGCCGGACGACGCCATCACGACGTCGGGCTCGCCGCCGTCGTCGTTACTGGCCCAATCCCAAATGCCGATGCCCTTGGTGCAATGCTTAATCGCGGCATCCATATTCAGAAACTGCAGGTGTTTCTGCTTGTCGCAGACGATCACGTTCACGTAATTCTGGCTGCGGAGGCAGTGGTCGGCCACCGAGAGCAGGCAGTTTATATCGGGCGGCAGGTAGATGCGCGTCACGCTTGCGCTCTTGTTGACCACCACGTCGAGGAAGCCGGGATCCTGGTGGGTGAAGCCATTGTGATCCTGCCGCCACACCGTAGATGTAATGAGCAAATTGAGCGAGGCGACGGCCTGCCGCCAGCTGAGGTGATTGCAGATCTCCAGCCACTTGGCATGTTGGTTAAACATCGAATCGATGACGTGTACGAATGACTCATAGGTAGACAGGAATCCGTGGCGGCCTGTGAGCAGGTAGCCTTCAAGCATGCCTTCGACCGTGTGCTCGCTGAGCATCTCGATGACGCGGCCGTCGACCTCCAGGTTGCCGCCGTCGTTGTCTTCCGGGAATCGCTCCTCAATCCAGAATTTCTTGGTTACGGTATAAAGCTTGTCGAGTTTGTTAGAAGTCGTCTCGTCCGGCCCAAACACGCGGAAGTTGGTTGGATTCCGCTTCATCACATCGGCCAGAAACCCTCCCAGGGGACGAGTATTCTCCTCCAGGGTATTGCCAGGCTTTTCCACGCTTGTTGCAAAGTCGCGAAAGTCGGAGAGCCGCAGCGCTTTCTTCAAACGCCCGCCATTGGCATGAGGATTGGCACTCATTCTGCGAAGACCCGTAGGTGACAGTTCACGGAACAGGGGAGCAAGTCCTCCATTGCCGTCGAACAACGATTCCGGCATCTGCGAACGCATCCAGCTTTCCAGAACCCGCAATTGCTCAGGATCTTTCTTGGCTGCCGGCAGCGGCACCTGATGCGCCCGCCAAAAACCTTCTAGAAAATGTCCCTCCACCTGGCGCGGAGCCGTCCAGCCTTTCGGCGACCGCAACACGATCATGGGCCAGCGCTGTCGCGTCAAATCGCCCCGGTGGCGGGCAGTGTGCCGGTGCTCGCGGATTTCCTGGACACAATGCTCCACCGTTGCGGCCATCGCCTGATGCATCTCGGCAACGTCGGAACCTTCTACGAAATAAGGAGTCCAGCCAAAACCGCAGAACAGCTTGTCCAGTTCCTCGCGCGAAATGCGTGCCGGCAAAGTTGGATTGTCGATTTTGTACCCATTCAAATGAAGAATGGGCAGCACCGCGCCGTCGCGGGTGGGATTCAGAAACTTGTTGACGTGCCAGGACGTCGCCAGCGGTCCAGTCTCCGATTCACCATCACCCACCACCGCCGCCACGATCAATTCAGGATTGTCGAACGCCGCTCCGCAGGCATGCGAGAGCACATAGCCCAGTTCTCCGCCTTCGTGAATCGATCCCGGCGTTTCCGGCGTGCAGTGACTGCCGATTCCACCCGGGAACGAGAACTCGCGGAAGAACAGCCGCAGCCCGTCAGGATCCGTGCTTTTTTCCGGATAAATCTCTGAGTAGGTGCCTTCCAGATAGGTCGGCCCGAGAACCCCAGGCGCACCATGTCCGGGCCCGACCAGAAAAATCATATCGAGGTCGTGCTTCTTGATCATGCGATTCAGGTGTACATAAATAAATGACAATCCCGGACTCGATCCCCAATGTCCGAGCAAGCGGTTTTTGATGTGGTCCGGGCTTAAGGGCTCGGTGAGCAGTGGATTTTCTCGAAGATAAATCATCCCAAGGCTGAGATAGTTGCACGCCCGCCAGTAGATTTCCGTCTTGCGTAGTTCATCGGGGCTGAGCGGCTTCGCTTTAATCGTCGATCGGGTTGGTGAATAGGGGCTGAGGTCGGAGATTTCGGCGGGCACACTGGCTTCGATAATGCTCATAACTCACTCCTTCTGAACAGCCTATGCCCGAAGTCGTTGGATGACAACCTGTCAAAATGGAAATGAGGAGTTTCTCATTGGGGGTAAAGATCCAAAAGGGTTCTCGGCTGCAAAGTTGCCTGTTACCATCCCAGGCTGAGGGATCAGAGTGAACGCCACGAAGAAAAGCCTGGGCAGGGCGGCGATTGAAATCGCCTTCATCATCTTCCTGTTCTATGCCAACCTCTTAATGGGTGAGTTCGAACGTTCAGGCCCGGGGCAAAAAAGAGGACTCATTTGGGCAATGGCCGAGGTTTTTACCTCGAAGAACTTCGGAATCGCCATGTCTGCCGCGATTCTCGGATATTTTGTGTTCGAGTATCTGCGGACGCGATTCTAGCGGCTACTCGGTCGTGTAATTGATCTCCATCCGCCGTACTTCGAGGCTCGACAGGTACAGTGCGAGTAACGCTACGATCAGCAATCCGGCCAACGCGAGCGGTCGCGAAATCGGGTCAGGGTTGGAAATCAGCATGGCAAACACGGCCGGCATCCCGGGCGGGGTTGGAATATTCACCGGGCAAAGCGCCTTCAGGTAGTAAATGACGCTGATCTGCCGGAGCACGGCCGGCAGGAAGGGATTGATTCCCTCCCAGATCAGGATCACCAACGTCGGAATGATGGGATTGCGGAACAACATGCCGGCGACGAGAAAGAACGCGCCGTATCCAACGCACGCCAGCACCGTGATGCCGAGATAGCTGGCGGCGTGCGCCAGTCCATGATTGTGATACAGGTACAAATCGCGCGCGGCAGGCGAGAGATGCCACAGAAAGGCGACGTTCTGCAGCAGTTCGCTGGTCACAAAGATGACGGACGTTGCCACCAGCCCAGCCAGAAATTTTCCCGCCACCAGGACCTCGCGCCGTATGGGCGACAGAAAGTAGAAGTGCAGGCTGCGGTCTAAGACTTCGCCGCGAAACAGGTTCATGAAAATTCCCAGGCAGCCAAAAAAGACCGCCAGCCGCAGAAAGAAAAATTGAAAGACGCCGGCGAACATGACAGAGTCGCGTCCCATGTCAGCACCTTCCAAAATGTGAGCGTTGACGACCTTGCCGTCGTCCAGGATGACATAGAGATGGTTCACACCGTCTGAGTAGTGGTATGTCTCGTGGAGAATGTTCCGCCGCTGCGCCCCCGCTCCCTGCTGTTCGGTCGAATGAAAGCTCATCGGCGATTTCCCCAGCAGGCCAATCACTTCCTCCCTGCTCATGCCGTTTCTGACGGTCTGGAGGTCCTGGTAAGTCAGCCACTTTTCCTGGCGCCGCGCAAGGCTCGCACTGCTGTGTATCTGGGTCGAGTTGAGGATCGAGTACGCAATGAAAATTACGACCGGTATGAATGCCACGAAGTAGATCCAGAGGCCGCGCGTGGCGAAGAAAGTCTTTTTGATCTCCAGCCGCATCACGGCCTTGATCTGCTCCCACCAGATTCGCTTCATCGCACAACCTCTTCGCTGCCAATCAGGTATTCGTAAACCGAGAGCACATCGTCGTCGGCCGGCGTGACCGATTCGATTTCGATTCCGTTCAGGGCAATCTTGTTCAACGCCAGATAAAAGTCGTCAGCATTCCGGGTTTTCAGCAGCAGCCCGCGTTCGTCTTTGTGAATGGAGATCTCGCTCGCCTGTTCCGAAGCCAGCACTTTCGCCGCCAGTTCTCGCGGTCGATTGCAGCGGATCAGAATCTGCGTCGGGTGCTCGGAAATCTCCTTGCGCACACTCTGAATCGCGCCCTCGGCCACCACGTAGCCATTGCTCATCAGGATGACCTGATCGGAAATCACATCGACTTCGTGCAGAATATGGCTGGAAATGATGACGTAACAGCCATCGGCGGCCGCCGCGCGAAACAACGCGATCATCTCCGCGCGCGCCAGCGGATCGAGCCCGTTCAACGGTTCGTCGAGAATCAGTACCTTCGGATGATGTGCCAGCGCCTGTGCCAGCCGGATGCGTTGCCGCATCCCCTTGCTGTAGCCCGCGATCAACCGATGCGCCGCGTCCGCTAGATTGACCCGCTCAATCGCACGCGCCGCGAGTTGTTGCGCGCTCGTTTTTCCCATCCCCGTCAAGCGCAGATAGGAATACACAAACTCGAGCCCGGTCAGCCCCTTGGGGAACGCGTCGTACTGTGTGCTGTAACCGACGACTTTGAACAAATTCTCCGGATCGTTGGTCTGGTACCCGAGAACTTCCACCCGGCCTCGCGTGGGACAAATGAGTCCCGTCATCAGATTCATCAGGGTGGTCTTGCCCGAGCCGTTCGGCCCGACCAGGCTGGTAATTCCCGGCGGGATCGAAAGGTTTACCCGATTCACGCCCAGGATCTCCCCGTAGAATTTCGATACGTCTTCGAGGATGATGCGATCGTTCATCGGATCACCTCGTAAGCGCGTACTTTCTTGAGGAGCAGCGCAAGGCAAATCGCAGAGTAAGCCAGAATGGCGATAACGGCAGCAGACGCGGAGATCGTAGGCTCCACGTCCATCCGGAACAGCGTGGTGCTCACGATGTTCATCAGATGAGCCAGATTCACAAAGTGTCCAAAATCGGTGCGCAGAACCACGTTAATTGCCTGCGCCAGCCCCATGCCGAAGAACAGCATTGCGAGCAGCAGGGCCCCCGCAACAATCCTCCACTTGACCCATGCCGAAAGAGCCATCGCCACAAGAGACAAGATTGCAATCCAGATCAGGGAAGACAGAATGAGGCTGCCCGCAATCCAGAGGTGACCCCACGCCCATGAGGACCCCGCCAGCGTGGCTTGCACAATGAACAAAACCAGTCCCGGAACCCAGGTGATCTCGGAAAGAAGGATGCCGAGCACCGATGCCTTGCCCAGCACATACTCCGAGCGCGAGAACGGACGACAGAAATAAAGAGGCAGTGCTCCGTTCGCCAGATCGCCGGAAATCAGGCCTGGTCCTGCGAATGCGGTCAGTATGAACGCCAGCCACCCCTGCACCGCCGTGAAGTAGTAGAAGAATTTGTTGTCGATCGTCAGAAAATTGCCGCGCGCGCCGATCTGCTCGACAAACGACAAATTGTGCGCAAGGTAAATTCCCCCCAGGCACAACACCGGATAGAAAAAGCATGCGACAAAAA
>Ga0123355_10000843_pt1 | contig 42228 bp, 38 predicted proteins | sample TergutEmb28metaG_3_FD_89872 | JGI IMG/M metagenome (GOLD analysis project Ga0123355, IMG submission 89872) | Embiratermes neotenicus P1 segment gut microbial communities from Petit-Saut dam, French Guiana - Emb289 P1 | ecosystem: Host-associated > Arthropoda: Insects > Digestive system > Gut ...
ATCACAATGAAAATTATCGTAAGTTGCAAGGAATTTCCAAAGAGAAACCTTCACGTATGCGTAAGGATTTTTTATATTACTGGCGACTGCCGGCTTGCCTACCGACTGCATAAAACTTTTCTCAAATTTTTCAAGCCAGTTATCAAACGAAGCAGCGCCATCGTTGATTTTTATATGCGAGTTTATAAACCCTGCGATTTCTTCAGGGGCATATTTTTTATTCGGATTGCCACTATCATGAAGCATATCAACAAGGCATTTCAGAAATAATTCTTGCAGCTTGTTTTCAGACTTCGGAGCATCATCGATTATTATTCCTTGTCTTTTGAAAAATTCCTCTTGTGATTTGGAAAAAATAGTTTTAGGTTTAGAGGTTTCAGCGTTATCTGAGAGAGTTTTAACAATAAACTTAAGGCTCGCTTTATTTTTCAGATAAGATTCATGTATGCCTTTGTATTTTCGCAGGTCTTGCTCAATTTTATTTGGGTTTACAGAAAAATTTTCAAAATTAGTTTTATCAATCGAATCGGATTTTGTTGATTGATTGATATTCCCTAAATTTTTAGATTTTTCTTGAGCCTGATTTAGAGTGTTCTTATTTTGTCTGTTAGTTTTTATATTGTTCTTATTATATGTTAGGTCAAATATAGTGGACGGTATTTTAGCGGACGGTTTTGTAGGGCATGGTTCTGACGGCGTTCCCGGGCTAAAATCCAGCCCTTTTTTATTTTCGTCCCGTGTGTCAGATTTAGGGGACGGTGAGCTTTGATTTCGCGCTGTTTTGCACCCCTGCATTTGCTTATTTACTGCCGCGATATTTTTTTCGTAGTTCGATGGTTTGCGTGCATTAGGATGCCCTGTCAGTTTATATTCGTTCGGGCTGTATCTGCCGTTTTGTGTTTTATGTTCTATGACTTCCACATAGCCTTTATCAACGAGCTGTCTGATATATTTATAATATGTGCTTTCGCAAATCTTCAAGTCCCGCAGGATAGCTTTTACTGACGGATAAGCCGTGCTTGTGTTGCCGGAGAACGCACAGAAGTAAGCATATATAGCCTTAGCTGTTATATGCAGCGCAGGGTCTTTTAATACACGCTGTTCGATTAAGCCGTAACCGTATGCCTGGATTCCGACTGTCCTTATTTTTTCGTAAGCATAAATATCTTTGGCATCCGCTGGGTCAAGCAGATACTTTTCCGGACAGACAGCAATTTTATAATTGCTTCTGGAAAACTTGCCTTTAATTATTTCGATATAACCCTGCGTGCTTAACTCGAACAAAAGTTTATATATTTTTTTCGCCCCAATGTTTAAATATTTACAGAGAGTTTTATTCCCCGCTGTAATAGCATTGCCGAATACAGAGTATGTACAAAGCAATCCATATAACGCCTTCGCATCGCATGATAATGCTGTGTCGCTGACCGCATATTTAGATATTTTCCCGTAGATACCAATATTTTCACGCTGAAATTCATTTCGTTCTAATTTCATTACCGACATATATTTTACCTCCAATATTTTTTGTATCTGTTATAAATTAAAAAAATCCCGTTTATCGCCTTCCCACAAAACCGATAAACAAGATTTTTACTTTTTTTGCTTTTATCTCTTGACAATTTCTTTTTTTTATGTTAAAATGTTTATACAACTTTAGTTGTTAAAATTTAGTGGGCGGGGTTTTCTCGTTTGCTTATATAAAGAAATTGATTTGTTTATTTTTTGTGTGGTTACTTAAATTATAACAAATCATTTTTCTTTTGTCAAGAAATTTTTTCTTAATTTGGATAATTTTTTTATTTTTATTACGTGCAGTAAAAAAAGTCCTCATGGTGAGGACTTTTTTATGTTTAGATACGCTAGATTTCACTTTCCATCAACTTGCGCCAATAGTCGGCAGGAGTCATTATGAACGGTTCGTTGGGGTAATGCTTTATATTTCCCGTTATGAGAATTGCCTCAGCTGCTCGTGCAGTGTCATAAAATATACGGTCGCTTTCATCAGGAAGTGGTATACTGCTTGCCTTGGGCTTAATCAAAATACCTATTTCTTTGATTTTTTCTATAATTTCCACTTGTTTATCGGGCTCTATTTTGAGCCGTTCATATGCCAATACACTTTTATACTCGTCTAAAATTTCATCGTTATAATAAGCACGAAGCACTTGAGCCGATACTAATTCCATTAATGTAAAGGGTTTTCCGACGGCTGAGATTGCAGAAGATATAATAACATTTGTATCTAAAACTACGTTTTTCATAGTTGCTCACGCTTTTTTTCGCTACGCACTTCAGCGATAATATCATTAATATCATCCATAGTAAATTCAGAAGTGCCGTTTATTTGTGCTTGCGCCTGCGTTTCTCTAAGCACATCTTTGAGCGTTCTCGTAGCCGCCAACTCTCTTATTTTATTGAGTTGATTATATTCAGTTTCAGTTATCATCACGATATTTTCATTCTTAGGGCGTGAAATTAAAACTTTCTCGCCTTGTATAACACGTTCAGCAATACGCTTAAAATCTTGCGTTACGTCTAAAGTTTTCACCGCTATCATATTTTATAACCCCTTTTATATATTAATTTACATATATATTATAATATATAATTACATATTTGTCAAGTATTCTATTAAGATACTTATATATTTCTTGTTATAATACCCCCATAATTCATATTTTAAATTTAAAAAAGTCCTCACCATGAGGACTTTTTTCTATTTTAATATTATAACATATTTTCATGTAACATGATATTACATCTTGTAACTATATCATCACGTCAAAAATCTTTTTGCCGTCAACATCAACCCATTCAGCTTTATGCCCCCTGTTCGCCTCTTTACGGAAATCAAAAGTCAGCAGATACCCCGTTTCAGCTTTTTTAGCTTCCATGTAATCAAGAAGCTGCTCGTATGCCTCTTGATGCTCCTTTTCCCCGTCCCATATTTTTAGCTCGATTATAAACTGTTCAGCTCCATAATCTACGACTATATCCATTCGACGTTGATTCCTTGTTTCGCTCTCTATGTGATAAAAACCTCTGCCATTGATAAATGGACGCAAATACGATAAAAATAACAGTCGTCCGTGACGTTCCCAAAACTTCACATCTTTAACAGTAAATATTTCGTAGTAATGGTCGGCAAATTTACACAGGCAGAGTTCCATGTCAAATTTATCGTCTTTGACAATATCAGATATAACGCCGTTTGGAGTTCTTGTGTCTAAGCTTGTTTGGTCTTTAGAGATAAAGTAATCATATATAATTATTTCAAAGATGCGGTTTGACACTGCCGCAATGCCGTTGTTATTTTTTAGTATACCATACATAGTCGCCAAATCTATCACAGGATTTCCTAATCGGAAACTGTAATTTTTCCCTGAAATTAATATATCGTATACCAACTGATATAATTCTTCGTTATTTTCTAAATTTTTGTATATATCATCAAACAATGTGTTTTTTTCAAATAAAATAATGTTTACAGCCTTGCGTACACCATCGATTGACCAATTTTTATTTAATTTTTCGTCGATATGCTTGCAAATTCTGGAAGATAAAAACGGATAACCGTTAGTGTAACTATATATTTCTTCTGATAATTTAGTTATATCCATGCCTGTATTATGCTCCGCTTCATATTCATCCAGCATCGTAGATATTTCCACAGGGCTAAAAGACATATCAATATCAAAATCTATCGCTATATTCCACGGTGAATTGTAGATTTTACCTTCGGTCTCTGCTGGCGTATATAAACCCTCGTTTATCATTTTAAGTTTAATATTTTTAATGTCATATACGCCCGCAAGTATAACGCTGTGAAAAGTATAATCGTCTCCGCCGCTGCGAGCCAAGAATTTTTTCCTTAGGATACTTAAAAACTGCAAAAATACACGGTTGTTGCTCGTCCTGTCAACCTCATCTATTAATAAAACTACTCTTGCATCTTTGCACATTTTAGTTATATGACGGCTCAGTAAATCAAAGTCAGTTATATCATAATTTGCCCATTGCTCGACATATTCCGGCTCAACATTTATAGCCGGGCTTTCTAAAGCTGTTACTATTTGCCTTAAAAACGCCGGGCAGAACTTCTCCGGCGATGAAAAGCTCTCATCGCCAAGCCCCTCGAAACTAATTTTTATTACTAAATATTCGCCTGACAAACGTCTTCTTATCTCGTATAGAGTTGTTGTTTTGCCGTATTGCCGCGCACGGTTTATCGTGAAATAACATTCGTCGTCTATCAATTTTTTTATCTGCGCGATTTTTTCACTTATGTCAACCATATAATGCTTGGCAGGTATGCATATTCCTGTTACGTTGAATCTTTTCATGGTGCGCCCTCTCGTGTCCTCCCGGTGAGGATTTCTATAGTATTTTTAATTTTCTTACAAGTTTTCCCATTTCAGCCAAAATATTTTTCACTTCTTCTTTATCTGTGCCGCTTAAATCGTCAAGCTCAAAATCCCCGATTTTCTGCAAACGGGAATTAATATCTTTCAGAGCTTTTATTTTATTTTTTACATTCGCACTCACATCGCGCGGAATTTCGTTCACATTTTCGCAACAACTCTCACGGTGAGAGTCGCCGTTCATACTTTTGTAACGACTCTCACCGTGAGAGTCGTTATTCTTGCTTTTATAATCCTCTATAATTTTTTTGACTTTCGCGCGTGTCAGCTCTATTTTATTGTCAGCATACTCTTTAAATATTTCAAATATGTCTGCCTGCTCAGTATGATTCAGCGTAGCCATCGGCAAAACGCTTGACATCCCGATAATTCCCTCGCGTATTAAATCCCAAACAGGCAATATAATTTTATTCATCTGGTTATATCTGAAAGCTTGCTGGACACTAATTCCGAGCCGAGCCGCTATCTCTTCGGGGATAGAGCCTTGAAAATCAATCGATTTTAAATGCTGTTCGTGCATTTCGTAACGCGCAGAATACAGCAGCGGGTCTCTTGCGCTGTCACGATGGCTGTTAGCGAGGAGAACATAATTTTTAACTTCGTTTTCGCTGGCAAACGATTTTATAATACATGGAAATAAATCCATACCGCATTTTACGCCGGCTGCCCTGCGCCTGTGTCCGCTGACAATCATATATTTCCCATCAGGCATATTAAAATCAGTTATCTCTATCGGGTCTGTAAAACCGAGTTCGCTGATGCTCTTTTCAATGTCTACGGTATAAGATATATCTTCCCCGTTATTTGGGTAATCTATAAGGTCAGAATTTTCAATGAGCCTGATGACAGCAGTATTCGTATTTACTATAGAAGATTTAGCAACTTCCTCGAATCTTTTTGAAGCTGGTGATTTTCCAAATTTTTTCGCCATAGATTATTCCTCTCTCAGACTCTCACCGTGAGAGTTGTTACAAAAATGTGAACCTATGACTCTCACCGTGAGAGTCTGATACGCTTGGTTATTTCATGGACAAGCCGCTCGTAAGCCTTACAGCTATTCGAAAATTCTTTATAATAGCTTATAGGTCTGCCATAAAAAGCAGCCTCACGAATATCCGAAGCAAGAGGTATTTGCACATCTATAAAATCATTTGTGTTTAAAGCTTTGTTGGAAAGCCTTTCGGATAGCTCATCTTTAATATATTTATCTAACGCGCAGTGTCCCATATATCTGGCGAGATACACACCCAAGCTGCTAAGATTTTCATTTATATTTCGCGCTTCTTTAATTGTCTCGGCGATATTATCATATCCGTCAAGGCTGAATATATCTGATGAAAACGGAATAACGACAAAATTTACAAGATAAGCGAAACAAATATGATTTAAAGCCGCGCTTGACGGCGGCATATCGACTAAAATCCAATCATAATTCTGCTGTTTTATAAACTTATCAAGCTCAATACTTATATTTTTACCATCTACTTTTTTTAATAAAATTTCATTCTCAAGCCTATTATCGGCAACCATACAATCAACGCCGTAATATTTGGGGTTAGCGTTTCCTCTGCGCTGAAAAAGAGCTTTCCCTGTTGCTTCGGCAGCTGTTGCCTTGCCCTGTAAAAAATCAAACACCGTCTTTTTCGGAAAATATTCTTTATCTACATTCATCATTAGTGTCGAGGTTGTATTCTTCTGTTTGTCTAAGTCAATCACGAGAACTTTTTTATTTAACTTAGATAAAACGCCTGATACATGAAATATAGACGTAGTTTTGCCGCAGCCGCCTTTGCTGTTTATAAAAGCTATTTTATTAGGCATTGCGTTTCTCCTTATATTATATGTTTCAAAACCTTGTTGTAGGGGACGCCGTCCCCGGCGTCCCGCAGAATAGAACCCATGTAAAATCAGACTCGCGGGACGCTGAGGACAGCGTCCCCTACACAAACAAAAATCCAACATCTATCTGCTACTGCACTCTCGTTGACTCTCACCGTGAGAGTCATTATTTCCAGTAATTATGTTTTTTCAGAGCATTTTCTATTTGCTGCGGCTGTATGCCGATATAATTTTGAGTGACGGCAGCTGTGGAGTGCTGTAAGAGTTTTTGCACCAGTGCTATATTATAATCGTTGTCAATATATATCTGCGTAGCAAAGAATTTTCTAAAACTATGCGTGGATATGCCGTCATACTCTAAATAATCGCACACTTTTTTCAATTTATTTTGTACGCCGCGCTCAGTAAACTTAAATATGCGTTCATCGGCGGCGATATTATTCTCTAAGCAATATATTTTTAAATACTGATACGCCTCTGTCAAAACAGTAAAAAAACGTTCTTTGTTATTTTTTTGCTCTTTGATATTCAGTCGGTATCTGTCGCCGTCTTTTATAATATCAGATAGCTTTAGCTTTAATATGTCGGAAATCCGTAGTCCCATATTCGCTTCCACTACTAACGCCATAGCCATGTCCTTGTTCGGTCTGCATCCGGCGAAGCCTGTCTTCATAGTGTCGATTATATCATGATATTGCTCAATGGTCAACGTTAAAGTTTTCTTATTCATACTGTTACTCCCTTGCTTGTGCTTACTTTATTATATCACAATCATGCGTTAAAATCAAGCATATTATGCGTATTTATTTTAATTTTTTGTGAATAGTAGGATTTACGCGAAAAAAGTGTTCTTATAAGTTAAGTTATAAGAACACTTTGTTTGTCATTTTTTATTAATCACAGTTTTTTTCTATAAGAAGCTATTTTGTCATTTATTTAATTTATACTCATATTACCTATGCCTTTAAGAGTAAAATTACGTTTGTGTAGCCCTTTTTTTCTTTAAGAGCTAAAATTTTGTTAATTATTAAAGATGGAGATACATCATTTTCTTTTTTATAAAAAAATTAAGTCTGTACCGCATTTTTTATTGTATCAATTTCTGATATTTTTTTACTTTATATTCCTCTTCTTTAATAATAGCATCGGATTTAATAATGCTTATTAATTGGCTTGGAGTTTCCTCATTAAATATTATTATATAATCAACATATATAAGCGAAGCCAGTATAGATATTATTTCATTTTGTGGAATTATAATCCAGCCGCCAGTGCTCCTGCCGACACCGCCTTTTTGATTCGTTATCGTAATTATTTTTGCCATTTATCTATCTCCCTTAATCATAAATCAAAAACATTATACCATCAAAACGTCAAGACATCAAAGATGTTTGCACTCAAGCATCTTTGATGTCTTGATTGCATAGTTTTTTCATTGCCGGCAGAAATAAAAATTGATCGCCTTTAATGCAAACCGGTCTCCCGGATTTAAAAGGACGATTTCATAACTCTCCAATCAATGCCCGGGTCAACTGCGCCTACCTCTTTAAAATCCGTAATAATAAATTGCATATTAAATTCCGCTCTTTTATCGCTCTGCTTGCATATATTCAATCCATAAAATGCTTTATTCTGTACTGCAGATAAATTAAAAAGGCAGATTCGAAATTAAATCTGCCTTTTTGACTTGTAAAACTTAACAGGTAAAGCTTGTTCATCGGAGATGTTTAGCCTGCGTCACAGCTTAGTTATCATACCATTTAGCCTGCTCTGTGTAAAGACGCGCATATTCACCGTTTAATGCCATTAAAGAATTGTGTGTGCCTATTTCTGCCACTTTGCCTTCTTTCATTACGATAATTCTGTCTACAAGTTTACACAATCCTACACGATGAGATATTATCAACGCTGTTTTATGTTCAGATGCTTTGATAAACTCTGTAAGTATTTCTGTTTCAATAACTGGGTCAAGCGCACTTGTTGGTTCGTCAAGTATAATTAATTCGCTGTTTCTGAATAATCCTCTTGATATTGCTAACTTTTGCCATTGACCGCCTGACAACTCCTTACCGCCAAATTCACGCCCCATCGTAACATCAAGACTGTTTTTATATTCATTTTCTTCTATACCGGAATTGGATAAAGCCGTTTCTATTTCACTGTCGTTATTTATTCGTGATACGTCCGATAAAGCTATGTTTTCGCGGAACGTTAAATTATACGACACGAAATCCTGTGTGACAGCTGAAACTGTTTGATAAAGACTGTTTTTATTGAAATTGTCAATGGATTTACCATCATACAAAACATTTCCGTTTTCTGCCGGATACAGCCCGAGCAAAACTTTAAAAAGAGTGCTTTTCCCGGAGCCATTTTCGCCGAGTATAGCGATTTTTTCGCCTTTACAGATATGTAAATTTACAGATTTCAGTGCATAATTTTCATGATTCGGATATGCAAAACTAATATCTTTAAGCACGATGTCTTTTTTAAGCCCCGGATAGATTTCCTTTCCGTCCTTTTCTTCCGGTAAATCCAGAAATAAATAATAATCTTTTGCATAAGAAAGCTGCTCCGGAATTTCACCAAGATCGCTCAAAAATTCTCTCATGCTGTTTTGCAGGCTCAAAAATGCTGCTATTGACGCTCCGAAAACGCCGAGAGTTATTTGGTTCTGTATGACAAGAAATAACACTATGGCGATGGATATGCAATATCCCGAAATGCGTATTACATCGCAGCACAAAAGAGATCCGGCATCTTTTTTTTGCAATTTCCATAATTGTTCGTTTATTTCATCACGTATATCGCGCCATTTATCTGTGATGTATCCGTCAAACCCCATGACGCGCATTTCTTTTGCTGTATCTTTGTTCGTGAAAAGATTCCACAGATATGTTCTGAGCCGCGCTTTTTTTGCCTGAGAGTGCTTCAGTTCGTAAAACTCTTTCCCGCGCATAATTCGCGCAAAAAGATACGGCAGGACTGACAGCAGCGATAAAGGCAGGAGCCATGCACTGTAATGAATCAAAACTGCTGCGACGCTTATAACCGAAATAATTGAACTCGAAAATCTGAGCGTGTGATTAAATGTTGATGAAAGAGTTTCATCGTTGACTGCAAATTCAGCGCGTTTCTGCTGATCCAGAATCTCTATATTTTCAAAAGCAATCAACGGCAGTTTCGCTATTTTCTCATAAAGCGCGATTCTGAAAAACGCGGTGCCTTTTTCGTAAATTCCGGAGTTGACGGCTATGCTGAAAGCGTAAAATAAAAAATCATTTATAATATAAATTATAAGGTATAAAGCAGCATAAAAATAAAGCTCGTTTGATACAAGTTCGCCGTTCAAAGCACGGGAAGCATTATCGAATAAACCGACGGAAACAAGCGCTGTAGCTGCGGGAATAAGGGCTGATGACATATAATTCAAAATGGTAAAAATTGCAGATATTGGCGTACATGTAAAGATCGTTCTGTAAATTTTCTTGATATACTTCATACATTTTCTCCTATTTTTTCTGAATACCATGCGCTTTGACTTTTATACATGCGTGCATAAAGCCCATTCGCTGCCATAAGTTCGCCATGTCCTCCGGTTTCCGAAACGATACCGTTTGATAATACAACAATTTTATCCGCCATCCTCGCACTTGCCAGACGATGTGAAATGATGATACAGCCCCGTTTTTTCAGCACTTCTATAAAACTATGATACATACTGCTTTCAGCTACAGGATCCAGCGAAGCTGTCGGTTCGTCGAGTATAACAAACTCGCTGTCCGGCAAGCAAGCGCGGGCAATAGCTATCCTCTGCCATTGGCCTCCTGATAAATCCACACCTTTTTCTTCTAATTTCCCAAGCGGCGCATTAAGTTCTGCAATCCCGTCTGCTAATCCCATTTTAAGCGCGTTTTCCAAGGCATTGTCATCTTGCAGTTTTGTTATTTTTCCGAACGCCACATTTTCCCGCAGTGTAAGTGAATACCTGCAAAAATCCTGAAATACGATACTGAACACGCGCCGCAGCGATTCTCTGTCCAGTGTTTGAATATCATGCCCGTTTATTAAAATCCGCCCGCTGTCGGGTTTATATAACCTGCATAATAATTTGATAATAGTCGATTTTCCTGCACCGTTTTCACCTACAAGCGCAACGCGCTGTCCGCGCATGATTTCAAAATTTACGCCTTTTAATATTTTAATTTCCGTTTTAGGATACGTGAAAGTTACGTTTTCAAAAACAATATGCGGCGAAGTATAATCAAATTTTTCAGAATGATCAGAATCAGTCGGTATTTCAGAAAGGGACATAAATTTATAGTAATGCTCTATAAGCAAATAACTTCTGCGTAAATCCTGCATGGAGCGCGACAACGCGATGGTATTACTCAAAACAGATCCGATGGAAGCAATTAAAGCTGTAAAAAGCCCGATGGTGATATTTTTGCTGATGATCCCGGATACTAAACTTGCTATAACGAAAAATGACCAGCATTTGAATAATATCATGCTTACAAGATAATATTTATGCGAATCGATTGTCATTTTAACCCGAGTGTCCAAAACGTTGCGGGCAAGCATATGCCATTTTTTTGATATATAATCTACTGCGTTAAATATTCTCAGCTCAAACAGCGACGATTTATTTGACAGCAGGCCTCCTAAATAAAATAATCTGCGGTCATCCGTCGATTGTTCATTAAATAACTTGTTCATCATGTCCGCCCCTTTGAAATCAAGATAGATCATGGGAACAATAAGAATTACAAATCCTATTGTAAAATGCCATCCTGCCTGGGAAAAAATAATGGACGCGCCTATCACTTCAACAGTGCGCGCAATCCCCTCCATGATGATAAGAAAAAGCCGGAAGATTTGGTCTTGCGGGTCGCTCGACATACGCTCTAACGTATCGTGCACATCTTTATCTTCAAAGCATGCATATTCAATCCGTTTGAATTTTTCTAAAATATCAGGGGTCATGCCGATGTCCAATTTGCGTTTAATGGCTATATACAGAATACTGTTAAGAAAACCCCTGCCAAAAGACACAAAAAACATGGAAAACAGCAACAGCCCACCCCAAATCAATATATATGTAAAATCTCCGCCTTGTAAAAAGTCTGCTATTGAATCTATAATTTTTTGCGTAAAAAATATACTCAGTGTTGCCAGTATGGATTGCAGCATGATTTGGCAGATTTTTGATACAGTTAAGGCAGGCGCATATCTGAATAATATTTTTACCGATTTCAGCGACTTGCGAAACATTTTTATTTTCCTCCAAACATTATAATAAATTGATCGAAAATGGGAAATATCACGACACTCCGAGAAAATACGGCTCTTATGAATTCAAACGGAATTTGAACTTAAAATATTTTGACATTAAGATATCTTATAATTCAAGTGAAATTTGAATGTATTAATCCACCGTAAAAGTCATTCCTACGGTTTGGCATAAATGACGTGTTCGTTGTTGAAGAAAGAAGCAACCCGCCTCTTCTTGGATTGAATTGATCGCATGATACTCATGGCTTTGTATTCAATCTCATCTTCGTTTTTAGAATAACCTCTGTCGAGCAGCTCGCGTTTGAGATTATTGTTGAGATACTCGACCGGGTTCAGCTCCGGCGAACGCGACGGTAAATAAAACATTGTTATAAAGTCGGCTTGCTTTTCTTTCCAGTCAGCCACGAGCAAGGCGTGATGTGTACTTGAATTGTCAACTATCGCGAAAACTTTCTTGTCAGTACCCTTGATTACCCGAGTCATAAAACCGATGAATATATCTTGGCTGAATTTTCCCCGATAGAAATGATACCGTATTTTACCTTTGTTGGTTATTGCCGAAATCATATTCGTCCCAATATGATGCGACGCTATCGGAAGCGTTGGCGTTTTACCTTTTGACGCATAGCCCTTGATACAATTACTCGCCTTACGCGCTCCGGTTTCGTCAATCCACCATATCTCGGCATTTTCTTGGGCTGCCTGCTTCACTATGGCTGGATATGTGATTTCAAGCCATTCTTTCACCGCTGTTGCGTCTTGGCGGTAATCCTTTTTTTGGGCACTGATATGTGAAGTTCCATCTCGCTAAATAATCACCCATCGTCTAAAGCGGCATTTCTACTCCGAACTGCTGCCTAACCAACTCGCACGCTTCGGCTCTGCCCCACAGATAGCCCCGCAACCCGTACTCGCTTGGATTTTTGTCTGTTATATCTTACTTGATTGACGCTTCATGATCTGATGTTAGCTTACAGCCCATCCCTGCCGGACGCCCCATTTTTACTGCCAGTATCGCTACTATTCCACCCTCTTGATATTTTTTCTATGTCTTGTTCACATGACGGATTGTACATTCGCAAACCTCTGCGACCTCCTTCGCATCGCCGCGTTTTTGCATTTCACGCACGATTTTCTTGCGTATTTCCTCTTGCTCTTTCGGGCTTAATTCCCTTATTTCATATTTTATTTCTTCTTCTATGTCACTTACTTTAGCACTTATTTGTGAATTAGGAATGACTTTGCCGATGGATTAATAAATATAAATTATTTGATTAATACTGTATCATATTATTTCAAATTTTTTGTAAATTTTTGCTGCACTCATTTTTAATCCGCTTCAATTATACCTAAGCACTTTTAACATTTTCTCATATTTAAAAAGGACTCTGTATTCTTGTATGCATTCTAAAGGATTATTCATAATTTTATATAGCATTGCCCATTCATATTTGTTAAAAGTGTTTTGTGAAATATGTGGAGATTGCTCAAAATGCTTCAATAATAAAGCAGATATTTTTAAAAAAAATGGTTCTATTTTATTATATGTCAGCTTAGGCAGTGCAAAATATATATAATCGCTGAATATCCTTTTAAAATAAAAATCTTTTAAATGATTCCAGATACCTTTGTTTATTAAAAATTTTTTTATAAAAATTTGTTCTTTAAAGAAATCTGTTTTAAATTTATCAAAATGATTTATGACATTTTCAGAGTTATCACAACGACTGAAATAATATGCATTATCTGCATACATAATTTTTTTTGCCAGTATTCTGGTTTGAAACCAAAATCCGTTATCATTATATGCACGAACATTTTCATTCCAGCGTATATTATTTTCAATCAGGAACTCTCGTTTATAAAGTGATGTCCAAACTACACACCAAGAAAACCCTTTCAAATAATCGCCGGATAATTTATTATGATAAAAATCATAAGGAAATAATTCTTTATCATACCATTTTTGCGTATCGAAAAAACGTTTTGCATTTGCTGTGAAACTTTCGCCGGCTCCGGTAAATTCATGATAATTTGAAATGATTATATCCACATCGTGCGTTTTTGCTTTCTCATAAAGCACTTCGTACATTTCCGGTTTTATAAAATCAGAGGGTTCTAACCCTGCCAAATATTCGCCTTTGGCTATAGAAATTCCATGATTTATCGCCCTGCCTGTCCCTCTGTTTGGCCGGTTAATAACAACTATGCGGCAATCCTTAGAAGCATACTCGTTAATAATATCAAGGCTTTCATCAGCGTTTCCGTCATTTACGATTATAATTTCAATCTCTTTAAGGGTTTGATTTACGACACTGTCAAGCGCTTGATATAAATATTCAGAACTGTTATGTACCGGTATTACTACGGAAACTTTTGGTATACTATATTTATTTGTATTCATATTTGCTTCCCTCCATATAAAAAATAGTCGTGAGTACAACTAAACAGTTTATGGAAAATTATCAGTTGTTTCGTAAAACTTGACGAAATTTTAAGCAGCTTAAATATTCATGCGTCCTATTATGTTTCGCCAATATTGATGAAAAAATGAAGTATGATCATTCTTCAAATAGATTGGATTAGTCCATGCCTGATAACCATTGTTATCTATGATTTCTGCGCGTACTGAAGTCCAGTTTTTATTAATGTTGCATGATGCGCTGCACCTTAATTCGCCTTTTTCGCCTACAAATGAGCGGCCGAAAGGGTCGGCAATAAAATGAATTTCTCTTACATTGCTGCACTTTATATATACCCGGCCATTTTTTATTCCAAAGTCATAGATTGAAGGCCCCCGCGAAGAATAAAATCTGCCTTTCATTATGGCATCCGTTATACCTTCCTCACTTTTTTCGTCAGCTTTTACAACGATATAACCTTTCCCCATATCGTTTTGTTGTTGATGGCAATCATCAACAGCAAAAACATATGTCTTTTTGCCATGCTTCAGCGCATTGCTTATATAAGTATTCGAATATCCTGTATTATTTGTAATATGACAGCTCGTATTAAATATTTCGATTCCCGTAAGCCCATCCAAACCGATAAAATCACTGCTGTCAACGCCCGACCATACAGGATGACAGTAAAAGGTAAAATTATCGTGATATTTCAAATCATCAATAACTTCCTGTACAGTTTCCAGTCCTCTGTATTCAGGAGGTGTAAATTGATATCCGTCTGCAAAATTTCTGCTTGAAATTTTATTGCGTACCGCTACTATGTGGTGGCAAATATTTTGACCGGGAGGATTTATATCTGCTTCTAATCCCGGAATGACGATAAAATGATCTGATTGCAAATGCTTGTGATACATATATTTTCTGTGATCGGTAATAGCAATAAAATCATAATTCATTTTTTTATATTTTATAATAACGTCTTCAGGAGATAACTTTCCATCCGAAAATTTCGTATGTGTATGCAGATTTCCTTTGCACCAGACTCCGGCAGCTGAGAATATTGCGACATCATTCATAAAGTACCTCTAATTTTTATTATGCGTTTGTTTCAAAATTTTTGTATTGGTTAGCGAATATTTTTATAGCTGTTATAAAAATATTTATATCTTTAAAAAGTAATTCAAGTATTTTCTCTTGTTCTTTTGTCAGCCCGCATTGATAAATATTATACTCTTTTACCATGTTTACCGTATCTTTTATATTTTTTATATATAAATTTATATTATTGCCGGTATATGCATTATACAGGCATTTTATTAAATGGCGGAGTATATGGTTTCTGCATACGGGTTCTAATCCGGGATATTTTTTTGTTACATAATTATATCTCTCTATATATCCTTCGATTATATCGAGGGATTGAACGTTGAATGTCTGCGTAGTTATACTATTGTTACGCCTTAAATAATAATATTTATGTTCAGAAGAAATAACTATACGATTAGCTTTATCTATTAATTTACATGAAATAAAGACATCTTCAAACAGTTTATTTTTAGGAAACCTTATATGATTGAATAAGTCTTTTTTATATAATTTATTCCATAAATAATTTTTTTCAGATTCAATAAAATTGCTCATTTTTTCTTGGTTCTCTAAATATATGACAGAACGTTCCTGTAAATCGTAACGTTGATATAGCAAATCGCCGTTTTCATTTATAAAAACAAATTTACACATGGATATATCTGAATCGTATTTACATAAATTTTTGTACAGCAATTCATACATATCTCGGTCAATCCAATCATCTCCGTCAACAAATCCGATATATTCTCCGGCAGCCATATCAAGTCCCTTATTTCTTGCCATTGATATTCCTTGATTATTTTGATTGACAAGAACGATTCTGTTGTCTGTATTAGCGTAATGCTCGCATATATCTTTGGTTTTATCTGTTGAGCCATCATTAATTATAATGATTTCTAAATTTTTATAACTTTGATTGATAACGCTTTCCAAACATTTTGCAATATAGCTGTCTACATTGTATATCGGTATGATTACACTTATTTTTGGTTGTTCCATAATGATTTATTCTCCGTAATATTTTAACTGTTTTTTTGAGTTCGCTTCGTGATGAAGCGATGATTTATAATAATTTATAATTTTATCGGCAACAGTATCCCATAAAAATTCTTTTTCAGCTCTGCGTTTTGCATTGTTTCCTAAGTTTTCACATAATTCTTGATTGTCAAGCAATCTGCTAATCCCTGATATAAGCTCATCTGCATTGTTGTTTTCAACGAGCAGACCTTCTTTCATATTTTCAACGGCATTGCTTATACCGTAAATATCAGTAGCTAAAATTGGCTTTCCTACTGCCATAGCTTCCAAAAGTACGATAGGCATGGATTCATATACAGATGGCAGGACAACCATATATGAATCTTGCATTCTTTTTATTACTTCTTTTGAAGATACTTCTCCTATCATTTTTATGATATCTCCTATATCGTTTTGTCTTATAAAATGCTTGCACCAATCAGCCAAAGGCCCGCCCCCAACGATATGTAATTCAATATCTCTTCTTTCCCGAAACGCCTTTATTGCTTCAAATAAGAAATATAACCCTTTCTCTTCTGCCAGTCTGCCCACAAATAATATGATTTTTTTTGCCATGCAATGATCATTTTGGTTTGCAGGCACCGGCATCACGGCATTAGGCATATAAATATATCTCTCATCTAATATAATATCCGCTTTTTCTTTAAAATTATTGATGATTTCTTTTGATGAATAAAATATATTATTTGCATTATTTAAAGCTTCTTTGCAAAGGGTCTTTATATTTTCTTTGATTATAAGTTCATATTCATACCCGTGAAATGTACAAAAATACGGAATATTTTTCTTTTTTTTAATTAAATCCGCTGCAATAAAAGCATGATTGTAATGCGCATGTACAATGTCGATCTTTAATTTTTCAACCATTTTAAAGCAAAATCTTGTGAAATGTAAGAATCCTGCTTCAGAAAAATTATCATTGTCTATTGTGTAAAAGTTTAACCCTAAATTTTCATATTCAGGCAATATTTTTCCTGAAGTTAGAATATATACGTTATTTCCTTTTTCTTTCAAACTTAGTGCTGAATTTACCATATATATTCTTGAGCCGGATATTTCGTCAAAGCTTTTCCAGTTTATCAACGCAATATTCATAATTTTCTCCTTTTTTCCCCTTGTGTTTACTATGAGCCTGATTCTTTGATACGATGCAAAATAACTCGTTTGTGCAAGCCGTCTATCGTCACTTTGTCATCTTGCTTTAAAATTTTATCAGCATTCGAAACATGATAAATGGACGGAATCCCAAATTCTCTGGCGATGATGGCATTATGTGTAAATTGGTCTTGATCCGCAAAAATGATTCCGGAAATACTATTAATAATTTTTAATAAATCTACATCATATATACGGCTTGATGTAAGCAAAATTTTCTTTTCTTTTAATTCGTTTGGCATTCCGACAATCAGATTTCCTGTTACCTTTTGATGGGTAGAATAATTTCCTGTCAAAATAGTTTCATCTCCATGTTCATCCTCAAAATCTTCTTTTCCGTTTTGCGAAAGCCCTAATTTTTCAGGAGGCAATAATTCCGTATGCTTCTTATAATCTTTTTTTCGCTCTGAAATTATTTTTTGTTCTATATATTCATCATCATTTAATAACATTTTAATTTCATTTAGATATAAAAAGAATATATCTTCTTTCCGGGCTAATTTGTTTTTTTCTGATAACCGCTTGCCGCACAAAAGAATAACCAACCGCAAACAAGACGGAATTGTATCTTCCAGATAGTATCTAAAATTATCAATTCCTAAATACGCTTTTTCAGCGGTTTTATAGGCAAGCATAAATTTTTGCTTTTCTTTTTTATCAGAAAAAGAATGTAATATTCGTTTCAAAGCAACGCGCTTTTCTTTCTCTATTTTTTTTATATTGGAAAACAGAGCGTCCGGTTCGCTTTCTAATAATCCTCTTAAAAGAGTGATAATTTTTTCCGGTTTTTCTATGTAGCCGGGAGTCATTAAATTTATACGTTCATCAAAAGAAATAGGATACAGACCAAATAAATCCAAATAATTTTGAATATCTTGCGCAATGCCTCTTGCCATATAACTGTTTTTAACTTTATATAATAAAAGCGCATCGAAATGGCATTCTTGAAACATTTTTAATAACGAAGGACTTTTTTTAATTTTATGAACCATGCGCATAATATATATATGTCTCATAGAGCGCAAAGTTCTTTGATATAAGAGAGATGTTGCTGCAATTTCTTCATTTTCAAATATTTTGGGATAGGCATTAAAGAACAGTTGAATATGACCCCGATAATAGGAATTCACATCAAGATTGTGTAAAATATCCTGAACCAGATTTAAACTTTCATCTAATAGTGCAATAATTTTTTCATCTGATAATGGCTCAATATCTTGTTCTGCCGTAACAGAAAGAATCGCCTCCATTCGTTTTATAATCTTAGGAAGGTAATCATCCATTAACGGATTTCTGTGATGGAGATATTCTTTAAAAACTTTACGGTCAATTCGGCTGATAATATTTTTATCAAATGCAGAACAAGATTTCCAGATATAGCTGTACCCGTTTATATTACGCAAAAGATATTCATATATTTCTCCGCTGGCTTTCCTACCTTCATAGGACGCTTCTTCTAAAGATTCATGTATTTCATGTAACAGGTTCGGTAAGGCATTTTTGAAATGTAAAACCCATTGCTTGTTTTTATCTTCGTCTGACTCCCATTCAAATTCAAATTCTTTCAGGCGGAATTTTGTCAAAGGTCTGGCTTGTAAAATGTATAATTCTTCATTTGATAATGTCCATTCGATATCCTGATATCCGCCGAATATTTTTTCTATCAGCAGAATCTCAGATGATATTTTTTCTATTATTGAGCTATTAAGCATCGGCGAGACATTATACACGGCGGCATCATAAGATAAATTATCTTTTCGAACCGTATAAATAGTATTATCGGATAACCCTTCAACAATTTGATCGCAAGTACCTTTGCATACATTAAATGTTAAATAATCAGCATTCATCGACATTACGTCGCTGGAGAAAGCAACCCCGGAATAATCCCCGGCGATATAGTGCTGCACTGTGATTCCCATCCAAAAATCTTGAATGCAATTATTTTCCAGTATATAATTAATTGTAAAGTCTGATACCAGCGAAACATAACATTCTTTAACAGCTTTACATATTAAAAATAAATCATTGTCAACGATAACCGATTCAAAAACGCCTGCTAATGAACTTTCTTCAGAATCTTCCAATTTTGTTGACGAGCGAATAATTAATTTTTCAGAATCTGCCGGTATAATTTCAGCTACTTTTTCTTTTATAATCAATTTTACTTTTTCTGAAAATTCTCCATTCAGAATCTTCTTTTTTAAAATAGCTGAATCAAGTACGATATTATGTAACTCAAAGGAAATATTATTTTCTCTCAGATAATCGAAGAATATTTCTTTTGATAATGCAAATCCGCGGGGAATTGTAATATTTTCATGCAATAATTCTCCCAGAAATGCTGATTTGTTTCCATAATTATATTTATCTTGTTCTCGAATTTCATGTAAATAATTTATCAACCGGATTTCTCCTTTTCATTTTCTATAATTTCAGGGTATACATATAAATTTCCTTTGCTATTTTGCAATACAATTTTTTCCCGAGTTTTATCAATTATATAATCAGGATTCACAGCAATTTTTCCGCCTCCGTTCGGTGCATCAATAACGTATGTGGGAATTGCTAATCCAGATATATGTTGGCGTAATCCGCGAATTAAATCGATTCCGGATTTTACCTTCGTTCTGAAGTGATCTATCCCTGAACCTAAATCGCACTGATAAAGATAGTACGGTCTGACTCTGTTTTCTGCTAATTTTAAAAACAGCTCTTTTAAAATATCAATATTATCATTAACACCACGCAAAAGAACACTTTGATTACCAAGCGGAATACCTGCGTCAATGATTTTCCTGCATACTTTTGCCGATTCTTCCGTAATTTCTTTTGGATGATTAAAATGAGTGTTTATCCATATCGGATGATATTTTTTTAATATATTTACTAATTTGTTCGTTATTCTCATCGGCATAACTACCGGAGCTCTTGTCCCTATACGAATGATTTTTACATGTTGTATTTTCCTTAATTTACATATAATTTCTTCCAGCTGTTCATCTTCAAGCGTTAACGGGTCACCTCCGGATATCAAAACATCCCTGATATTTTTGTTTGCACTTATATAATCTAACGCATTATTTACATTAAAATTAGTATCTTGCTCAGACATGATTCTTTTACGAGTACAAAATCTGCAAAAAGTAAAGCAATTATTTGTCACAATCATAAGAACCCTGTCCGGATATCTATGAACTAAATTAGCAACGGGTGATAAATTTTCTTCCGCTAGCGAATCATGGATATCTATACCATATTTTTTATATTCGTTTCCCATACATTTCAGTTCATGATCGGAGGGAATTGCTTGCTTTTTTATTGGGCAATTTACATCATTGCTGTCAATTAAATTATAATAATACGGAGATATTTTCATTTTAAAATAATTGTCTATTCCATGTACATAGCTGTTTCCGTCAATATAACTGTTTGATGATTGCCAATGCCAGTCATTCCATTTTATATTTTCAAGCACTTTCATGATTTATTCCAATTCTTTTCATCACATAAAAATATATATCATTTATTATTTTAAATTTGCCGTAATCAAGATAATCATTTTTAAATTCAAAATTAAATGCTTCCTCTATAGTAACGATTATATTGATATAAGATATAGAATCCATCCCCATCGTATCCAAACTATCGTTTACAGATAGTTGTTTAATCATGCTTTTTCTATTTTCCAGCACAGATTTTATAATCATTAATATTTTTAACTGCACTTTGTCCAATTCATCTGTATTATCTGAAAGACTAATATTCCCAGATAATGTAATATAACTTTTCATCAGTTTATAATCGGGCTTCCCTGTATCAGTAACAGGAAATTTCGTCATTTTTTTGTATATGGCAGGAATCATATAATTAGGCATATTTAATCTGCAATACTCTTTTAATTTCATTTCATCATAAGATTCTGACATAAAAAATGCACATATTTGAATATTTTCCCCGTCGTTATTATCATTTAAAGGAAGTACAGATATATTATTGATTTCAGGACACTTATTAATAATATTTTCGATTTCATTTAATTCTATACGATTTCCGTTCAATTTTATTTGCCGGTCTTTTCTTCCTGCAAAATGTAACCGATTATTTTTATCTTTATAGGCTAAGTCTCCGGTTTTATATGCGCGCTCTTTGCCATAAATAATAAATGCCTTTTCCGTACTTGCTCTACAGTTCAAATATCCCCTTGAAACGCCGCCGCCCGATATATATATTTCTCCTGTTTCTCCTGTTTTTACCGGGCATAAGTTTTCATCCAGAATATATACTTGATAACCATCCAGCTCTATGCCTATGGGGGCAAGGCTTGAATCATGTTCTGAACATTTATAGTAACATGCACATACGGTTGTTTCTGTCGGTCCATACATATTATATACATTTGTATATTTTACTATATAATTATAATGAGAAAATCTTAAAACGTCTCCGCTGCTGACAAATGCGCGAATGGAGCTCATCTGCGCTTCTTTATTTAATTCGTTCAGAATCAAAGGAGTCGTAGGAAGAATCGTAATTTTATGTTTCAGGATTAAATTTCTAATCATTTTTGCGTTTTTTAATTCATGCTTTACAGGCAATATTATCGTTCCGCCCGTAAACAGCATAGAAAACATCTCTTCCGCAAAGCCATCATAATAGATGGGCGATTGTTGTAATATTATATCTGTGTCATTTATATTAAACAGAGATATATATGAATTTATATAGGTTAAAATATTTTTATCTTCCGCCATCACTGCTTGGGGCTGTCCGCTTGTGCCGGAAGTATATACGACATATGTTAAATAATTTTCATCTCTTTCACAGTTTATAAATTCAAATTTTTCTTTAGAATCATATAGTTCTGTTAAATTGATTTTATTGTGAAAATCATATTGACTATAATGATCATCATCAATAAATATATATTTGGATTCTGTTTCTTTTAAAAATTGCTCGATTCGTTTATCGGGTGTTTCGGGGTCTATAAGCAAATAGGCTCCTCCCGCTTGAATTATACCCACGACGCAAGTTGTCATTTGGATTGAGCGGCCCGAGATAATGCAAACAATATCATTTTTATTTAATCCTGATTTATTTAAATGCGAAGCATATATATTGGCTTTATTTAATAAATCGGAGTATGTTATCGAGTCATTTTTATATATCAGGCATATGTCATTTAAATGGTTACCTGCGGTTTGCTTGATTATAGAATATATATTTTTCATTTTGTTTCCTCATTATATAGCGCATATTAAATTCTTCTTTAAATAGTTTGATAATGTATCTCTTAAAGAATCCATAATTTTGATTTCAATATCATAAGCCGCACTTATATATTCTACTATTTGAGAAAGAATAGCATCATTATAATTAATAGAATATTTTATGTATAATCTTACTGACAGCTGCAAATTATATATGATATTATTTATCCCTTCAATGATTAATTCACTGATATTGATATTAAACCGATTATTAATATAATGAATCTGTTTTAATAATATCTTCTTGCATTCTATCATTTTGGCAAGATTGGTCGCCATTTTTGTGTTGTACAATTTATTTCCTTTTGATAATATATCAATGATACGTGAGTATATTAATCCAAAGCTGTTTTCAAAATAATAATTATTAAAATCATCTTGATTATCCTTCGTTTTATATCGTAAAAACTCAAAATTATAAAAATATTGCAAACCAGGAAGTTCATACTTCCTGCTTTCAACTTCAATAGACATGAACTGATAATTAAAAAAATCCTGTATATCAGTCTTTTTTGTCTTCATACTTAAATATGCTTCAGCTAATATCTTCATAGGTATTTCCTTTTCGTGCCATTTTTCATTATGCAACGAAGGAATATAAAAAGTTTTTTTATCTGTATCTGCTCCAAAAACTAACGTCTCATGAATCGGATTCGATATATTGTCAATCATTTGCGAATTGATATCTATTAATGAATAATCAACATCAAGAAGAACATATTTACCGGCTGTAATCTGTGCTGTAATGCAATCTATAATACTGTCTGCATTATTATTATCATGTACAACGGAAAATCTCAATGCGCCATCGTAGCATTTATATTGATTGTAGTATTTATTTTCTTCTCCAAAATAAATACTGTCGTCATGGTTCATTATCAATTTATTGATGTTACAAAGCCGCCAGTTCACAAGATTTTCATATGAATCAATGATACTCATTCTATAAAATGTCCAACATTCTGTAATGACGCTTGCCTGCAAATTGATTGGAAGTTTAATAATCATAAATCATCCTGCTCCTCCCAAGTTAATTTTATTTTTAGCCATTTTTACTGCTACTAAATACTTTCTGAAATCCAAGAACAATATTTTAAGTAATTTTTCGTCATCTGTCGACAGCGAGCAATTCTCAATAGGATATTTCCTCATCCTGTCTACTATATCATTGATTTCTTTTTCGTAATGTAAAATCGTATTGCTGTAAAAAGCCATCTGAAGCACCCATAGCAAAGCGTTGTACATGTTTTTTCTGACATACATTTCTAAATCCGGATACTTGTTAAAAATATAATCATATTGTTCTATAAAAGCTTCTATACAATCAAAAGTTTTTACAGAAAACTTTGTATTGGAAATACTGTTGCTGCGGAATACATAATTATATCCGGGCTCAGGCGAAATGACTATTTTTTTTGCTCTTTCCATTATTCGATAGGTTAAAAAACAATCTTCGTAATATTTATTTAACGGATATCTGATTCCGTTAAATAGATGCCTTTTATAAAGTTTATCCCAAGCAAGACTGTTTTGACCGATTGCAAAATATTTCATGATATTATACGTCCCGGATATTACGGATAAGTTCTCATATAATATATTATCAGCATGGCGGTTTCCATACATATCAACATTATTTATCCCGCATATTGATATGTCCGCTTCACTTGAGATTAAATGAAAATAAAGTTCTGAATACATATTATCCTCAATCCAGTCGTCTCCGTCGACAAATCCTATCAAATCTCCTTTCGATAGATTTAATCCTGCATTTCTTGCGGCGGATAATCCTTTATTTGCTTGATGCACAGCTTTTATTCTGCTGTCTTTTCCGGCGTAGCTGTCTATTATACTGCCGCAATGATCCGTCGAACCATCGTTGATCAGTATAATCTCCAGTTCGGTATATGACTGAGATAATATGCTTTCTATACACTTAATTACATAATCCTGTACATTAAATATAGGAACAATAATACTTATAACCGGTTTATTTACTTTTATCATAAAAATTCCATTCAAATAAATTATTATTATAATCTTGTATTCTTAATTTAAATATTTTGCAGATTCTAACTGATTCAAATATTTGCTTATCGTAATAAATGATTTATAATTTCCCATGGCTAACTTTAAAATCTTCATATCGCTGTCAGATAAATTACAATCATCCATATTAAAATCTTTTACGGCGTCAGTGATGCGACTAATCTGTGATTTATATGTTTTAAAATCTACATTACTGCGATACAATTTTTCTACTATATATAAATATCCTCTAAATATGCTTTTCCGATATTTTTTTTCCAGTACAGGATATTTATCGGATAAATATTTATAACGGTTTATGAGAACTTCGCTATGACTGAAAAATTCGTCGGAAAAACTGTTTGTTATACTGCCGCCGCGAATTTGATAGTTATATTTTGCTGTTAAATCATAAACGATATTTTTCGATTGTTCTATTAACAGATACATGATTGCAGTATCTTCAAATATTTTACCAACCTGAAATCTATTATCAGCAAACAAATGACTTTTATATAATTTATTCCAAACAACATCGCATATATAATCTTTGTCCTCCTTAAATGCGCTAAGGGGTTCGGAAAATATAACAATTTTATTTGTATCTAATTGCTCGCTGCTAATTAGATTAGCGTCCTTATCAAAACAACGCATGCCGCATACTGATATATCTGCATCATATTTAATTAAATTATGATACAGCGAATATATCATGTCCCGGTCAATCCAATCGTCACTGTCCACAAAGCTTATATACTTTCCGCTATGCAAATCTATGCCTGCATTACGTGCAGCCGATACTCCTTTATTTTCCTGATGAATGACAATAATTCTATTATCATTTTTCTTGTATTCCTCACAAACAGCAGAGCTGTTATCCAAAGAACCATCGTTTACCAATATGATTTCTAAATTTTCATAACTCTGATTAATGATACTGTCAATACATCTGCGTAAATATTTTTCTACATTATATATCGGAACTATCACACTAATTTTTTCCATAAAATCTGCTCTTTCATATTCATTTTAATTAAAAATCTAAATCACCAGTAAAAAAAGCTAAAAGACCCAATCTAGCCCAAATTAAAGCTAGCAATCCTTGCTCAGAGCGGACGAAAGCAACATTCTGAATGCCCGTAAGCCTCGAAATTTGGCTGAAAAGGGACTCAACTTGCTTGCGACCGGAAACCATCGCATTCCAAGCGCGTTCGCCGTCGTCAATGTAGGCTTTGTCTGCGAAAACATTGATGTCATCGGTATTTTCGAGCAGCCGTTTGCCTGCAGGCAGGTCGTATTCCGACGCTTTCGTAATAAGAATTTTCTCGCGGAATCGGGGGTGGAGTGCAGACGCTCTTCTGCCAAGACATGAATTTTAACTCCGTAGTACCACATTCTTTTTGAAGGGCAATAGCCTTTGTAACGCAACCCGAATGCCGTTTCTGCTTTTGAACTGTGACTCCTTTTCGCAGCTATAACCGGCGCAGAATCAAGCAAGTGAGTTTTTGATGTCTTGGGTTTCGCTTTAAGTTCGGCGTTGCACAGTTCAGAAAAGAACGGAGCTAATTTGTTGATTCTAAGGCAAAATTGCTTGTAAATCGAAAAATGTTCACAGTATTTTTTCAAATATTGCTTGGCAAAATTGCAAACAGAAAGTTTCGTTTGAAAGCCTAAATTCAAGCTATGAAGGTAAATTATGGTAGCTTGGATGTCTGTGAATTTTGGTTCTGAATTATTAGAAAGCCGTTGACAACACGCTGGTTCAGTGCGTAAAGTTTTAGTTGTTTCATATCCAAAATTTTAGCACACTTCCATCGTGTCTGTCATTGTTATTTTTTTACTGGTATTTAGATTGAAATTCAATTTAAAATCCTAATTTCAACAGGACAAAATACATTTTTTATCCTATCTGTCATGCTGCAATTTTTGCCGCTTTTATAAAATTCAAAAACATGAATCGTATAAGAATGTTTAATAAATTCAAATATTTTCGCTTCAATATTTCTTCCTAATGCACGACAAGAAAGAGCAAAGAGAGTTAAAACATCATTTTCAATTTCAAATGCACCCACTAAACCTAAATCAGAAAAACGATCAGAAGCATATACAGAATATAATTTGCTGTGAGTAAATCTCTTCTTGATTTCGGAAACTGTATATCTTTTCCCGTTGGTACACTTATTCGTTCTCTGTGTAAGCTCAGAAATTCTGCAGAATTCCATTGAGGTAGCTTCATGAATTTCTAATTTTATCTCAAGCGCTTTTATAAATTCATTATAATCTGCATATTGATATTTCATATCTTCTCTAAGCTGATTGGTAAAATAGGTTTCGCTGCGTTTCTTGATATCAGTCGCATTAAAATTGTTTGTTAAATTGAAGCAAGATAACTTCTCATAAACTGTATCACGTTCATATATAATGGCTGTTACTTCCGGTATTATTGATTTCACTGCTTCAATTTCATGTGCAGAGTCATCAACGAATACAATGCTTGAAAGGCCAATATTTAAAATCCGGGCGATTTTTTTTATATTGTCAGGTTTATTTCCCCAGTTAACTTGAAAGCAGCTTATATATTCTTTCCGTAAAAGCATACTGCTGTGATTGCAGAATATATTCATAACATCAGACATATCATTTTTACTGCAAACAGCCAGAATGATGCCATGATAATACAATGTTAATACAAAACGCTGAAAATCTTGATGACTGCGCCCAAATCCGTTACTGTCAAGTTTTATATTTTCAATGCCGTCCTCTGCTAAAATCCCACTCCATAAAACGTCATCGCAATCTAATATCAGACATTTTTTTGTGATTCCGTTATCTATTAAATACTGCTTGTATATTTCCTGCACAATATTTTGCATCAATAATTTCGAGTAGGGGGCATTCCAGCGATACTTGTTTTTTGTATCATATGAATGGCAAATTCCAACCTCGGCTATGAGCCGCTTCAAATCAATAAATGTCGCCCTTTCGTGAAACATTTCATGTAATTTTATATTAATTTTATCAATCAAAGAGTTTCCTGTGATGATATTTCCGGTTATTTTCGCAATGTTCAAATAGTAATCTTCAAATAAAAACCATATAATTTTACCCAAAGTATGCTTTTCTATATTATTCAGCAAATTCTCGCATAATAAAACGATTTCTGCCAAAGCTTCTTCTTCTGATATTTTCCCGGAAAAAATATTGATAAACATATCAGGAAACAATGCTTCATAATTAAGACAAATTATATTCATATCGCTTTCAGCAAGATATTTTTCGTATGTTAATGTCAGGCTTTCTCCGTATGGAATCAAATTAACAGCAATATCTGCATTACTAAATTTCTCTTGAACAGCCGGAGCAAAATATGGCTCAAAAATGATATTTGATATCAACGAAATGTGAAAATTTTCATGTTGCAAATGTTGATTTGTCATCGTTTTATTCCCTATTCTAGGCAGGGATGTTGACTAAATTTGAAAAAACAACATCCGTTATTTTATTGACTGTATTCATATTGGCTACCAATAGATACTCATCTTCCATTTCAATTTTAAATTCATCTTCCAATTTTACGATAATCATAATAAAAACAATTGAATCCATTCCGTGTTGAGCCAAATCATCATCAGAATGTTCTGAATTAATGAATATATTTTCACTGTTAATTAATTCAATTACTTTATTTTGTACATAAGTTTTACTACTCAATTTAAAATACCTCACTATTAATTTTTAGTTTTCTTACATCTTTTTCGCTTAGATTTTCTTTTATCAAGTCATATAAATTATCACTTTTTAAACGCGAATAAAAATCTACTTTCCACTCTTGCCGTTCCGATTCATTCAGACCGTAAAAATTAATAAATGATATTCCTTCCGGGGTTCTGAATGCATCAATATATCGTTTCAAATCACGGTCATCCGTAAATATCAATCCTGTATGGTACAAAACATAATATATATACGGTATGATCCCATATTCGGTACCTAAATCATATAAATTATTTACGCTGATGCTCTCAAGATTATTTTTTAACAGATAGAATATATCTTCAAACATATCTGATTTTATTGTTCTTCGCGTCGCAAGAAGGAAGATTGAATTAAGATCTTTATAACTGTGTAAAATTAACTGTACCATTGCTTTTAACGGCGGTAATGTTTTAATCGGACAGCTATAGATATCCATTGTTACAGCATCGAAAAGAAACTTGTCAATATCGACTCTATTACCATCATATTCGCCCCAAAATATATCAAAATTGATATCAATTTGAATGAAACAATTCGTTAATTCTTTTACATAAGGCTCAATTTGATGAGATTGATTCAAACAGAGAACTCTGTTCATTCTGGAAATGTGTTTTTCAGGTTGATTAAGCACTTTAAAACCGTTATCAGATAAAATACTTTCAAAATATGCCAAACAATCGCGCGGAATTAAAATATCTATATCGCCGGAATTGCGCATACTTTTTTTATTATAGCACAGTACTGAAAGGGGCTCGCCTTTAATTACCGCATAGTTTAGATTTTCTGCGGCTGATAATACTTTTTTTAATTCTGTATATTGCTCTATATTTAACATAGCTGTTTCTTTACTAAAGACTCTCATAAAGTATTTTTCTCCTATTCTAACACACATCAGCTCGTTGTTTCTTTACAAATTGTACGAATGGTTTCACATACTCGTTTAATTTGATTTTCTTCATTTTCATTCCAATAATAATAATATGCAGTTGTTGCCAACGCTAAATTTTTTAATCGTTTCATATAAAGCTGCTTTTGCTCAGAAGAAAATTGCTTTGATATCGTTATCTTAATGAGCTCTGTCCATACTTGTCCGGAATTTAACTTTATTAACGGCTCTTTTATGTTCTCCGATCTTTGCGGAAATACTATAATAATAGGTTGTAGTTTATAATGTTCGCTTACTATTTCATCACTCAAATAAACGATATTTTTTCGAGAAATATCACTGTTTTCAACCTGTAATATTTTTGCTTTGAATATTTGGTCTGTAATTTCCAAAGTTTTATTTAAACAGCCTAAAATACGTTCGCCGCTGCCAAATATTTGATTTTCATCATCTAAAAAAGCAATATCATCGGAAAAATAAGAAAATCCGCTGTTAAGCAATGATAATTCTAATGTACTTTTACCCGAACCTGAATTTCCAAATAACAACACCGCTTTTTTTTCATATGCCACAGCAGATGTGTGAAGGGGCACTATTCCGAATTCAAGCATAATTAAATAGATAAATTGCAGTATCGTGTCCACAACCACTTCCAGGCTGTCAAATAAATATTTATCGCTGATTATATATGAAACCATCAATTTTTTGTTCGTTTTATCATATTTAAAAATTCCTAAGTTTAAAATTTCGCGGTAATAGGAATCTTCGTTTATATCCGGTTCTTGCTGATCCAAGAATTTATTATCTGTAAAAATAAGTTCAGATTCTCTTTTACATATAACATCTACATTAAAATCAATAGATGAGCCTTCATATGTAATCGCAGGCACCCGTTTCAGCATTTGCGTTTTTAAATCATCTTCCAGTTCTAAACGAAATATGATATCTTTTATTTCTAAATATCCCTTATTCATTTTTTTAATTCCATTTTCATAAATTTTTTTTAACAGCAATTTCAACTTGTGCGGGATTTGGATATTCTCGAGCAAAAATTTTAATACTTTTGCTCGAGAATATCGCCGCATAATTATGACATATAAGTAATTTTACAATTGCCCATGCCATTTCTGCTTGCTGCTACCATTACAGCTTTTTCGATTTTGATAACTTTCAATACCGGTTTGCTGTAAGCTTTCTTCTTATTATTCATGTTTTTACTCCTTCCTTTACATATTTTAATATATCAAGTTAAATGAAAATTGACAGATAAGCGTCACTTTATTATAATCTGTATGATAACTTCGCAAACCATAAAAAATAAACGGCTCAATTATCAATATCACCACTTTTCTAAATGTTTGATGCAAAACCATTTATCATTTTAAACGGTTTACGCAGGCAGTAATACCTTTTGTGCAACTTCACATAACTTGTCATATCCGTTATAACAAATTGCACATCCGTTACATTGGTCCTTAAATTCACACGAAGAACATATTCTGCTTGTTGCTGTATTACTTTTTAAATTTTGCTGAACCATACTTTTATAAGCTGACAGAAGATTAAAAGAGTTTTCATCCATAATATTTGCTAATTTCATTGTTGTATGCTTTCCGGACTTCATTGAATGAGCAATCGGGGCACATGGATATATATATCCCGAATCATTCATATATAAAATTTTATCGGATGCAGGACAGCGATTAAAAACAGAATCCAAAGCAACTGAAAAACCATATTTATTTGCTATCATTTGAAGCACTTTAGGTTTACAGTCAATCTGTATAAAAATTTTATTACGATAGCATTCCAATAATAATTTTTCTAAAGCAGCAATATATTCTTCATCGCTTATACAGAGCATATCTTCATTCTGATTCGCGCTACCGCATTCATATAATTTTAAAATATTTAAATTATATACCCCTAAATTTTTTAAAACATATGGCAGCCTGTTCATTTCTTTAATATTCTGTTTAGTCACCACTGTTGCTACTTGCATGATGATACCGGATCCTGAAGCTTTTATAGCAGATGCGGCATCTTTCATATTTTTACTGATAATTTCAAAAGTTCCATTGCCTCTTATCATGTCATTTGCTTGAGCAGATGCCCCATCCAAACTTATCGTTATTTGCGAGATTTTTGATTCGATAAGCTTTTTTATCATAGTACTGTTCAGAAGCATTCCGTTCGTATTGACAGAGATTCGAATATCTTTGCTTCCGGCGTAGTCTAATAAGTCAAACAGCCCTTCAGCCAGCAATGGCTCGCCTCCCAATAAATGAATATGGTTAATATCCAGCTTTTCTATCCTGTCAATTATAAGCTTTATATTATTTTTTATATCAAGAGCTTCTTCCGTTAAATCATTCTTATCAGAATTATAACAATGCCTGCATTGTAAATTGCACTGCAAGGTTATATCCCACAGTAAGCTTTTTTTTATTTTTTCTATCATCATATCACTTCTACTTTAAAAATTAATTCTTTTTTTAATAAATCGCACAGAAAAATGCAAACATCATCAGAAGCGGTTTTCATATCAATATCATATTCTTTACAAACCGACTCAATCGTATCATTTAAGTTCATTTTTTCGATATTGTTCCAAATAGAATTGGCTATTCCGTGAAATTCATAAAACTGCTGTTTCCCGGTATCGAATACAACTACTTCGTCGCCGATATGTTCGCAAACCAAATCTGCTTTCAAAGCATAGCATTGTTCGGGACGCTGTTCAAACATATGAATAATTCCGTTATTATTAAGCATATACAAGTATACGGCAATATCATATTGTAATTTTTCCTCTGCAATATCATATTCATTTTTCAGATTCTCAAAAATAGATGCAGCATTCTCATGAGAAGATAACAATTCCCATATTTCAAATGAAATATCATTATTAAAAGTTATTACCGCTTCATCATCTACATAAATCGTTTTATCGCTTTCATCAAATGTCACACTGTCTGCTATATATATCTTATTGTCTTTTATATCATCGAATAAAGCTCTTTCTTTTCTTTTTGTCCATTCACATTCCGAAACGGGAATATTATAGCCTGAATAATCTAAAAAGCAGGGCTGGCATTCGCCGAGATATTCACATTCTTTGCAAGTTGGTATTTTCGCAGTTTCAAAATTATTTTTTGCGTCAAGAAAAGTATTCCAATATTGAGAAGATTGAATATCAGTTATCGAATCTGAAATTACATTAAGCTGTTGTTTTTTAAATATATTATTTTTTAACGCTTTTTTACCCGATTCTAACTGAAATATCAGACAAGGATGGATATTTCCGTCCGCCTCTAAGTATAAAACATTTTCTCCGGCACTGCATAGAGTATTTTTTACATTATATAGAACCGGCACTTTATATTTAGCTGACAAGTATTGACAAAATCTCGGACGCATATCAATTTGCAGCGGCACAGGATGACGAACCAATTCTGAAGAAACCATATTCTCAACAGCATCGCATACATCTTCAATATTTATATCAAATACATCACGGTGTTCTTTGCCTTGCCCGCTCTCAATAAACGTAGTCAAAACAATCAGATCAACCCCGATGTCTTCCGCCAAGGCAGGAAGCAGCATCAAATCTTTCATATTAGCTTTTGTGAGAGTGAATACCAATGCTGTTTCTGTGTAGCCCGTTGCAGATTTTAATTCATTGAATGCTTTCATATTAGATACGATTCTCTCAAATGTTCCAGATCCTCGAATTGCGTCATTAACGGAGGCGGAACAGCCATCTAGACTTGCGGCAAACTGATCCACTTTCAAATCAATAAGTTTTTTTTGCGCAGCAGAATCCAATAAACAAGCATTTGAATTTATCGTAATTGTCATTCCGAGTTTTTTTGCATATTCTGTCGTATCATATATGTACGGCGACATTAGCGGTTCACCGCCTAAAAAGTGTATATGCTTAAATCCCGCTTCTGAAAATGATCGGACAGTATTTAAACACTGCTCTAAATCCATCTCTTCAGAAATATAGTCATCTGAATCGATATTAAAATATTTCTCTGCATTATAACAATGCTTACATCTGAGATTACATTTTTTTGTGATATCCCAATGTAAAGATCTAACAGTACTCATTTGCGTTTAATCCTTTCATTTTTACAATTCCAATAATTTCGTGGTTCATTACCCTATATGGATCTTCATCGTCATTATTATCGCCTTTCGTGATGCAATAAAAACGAGTGTCACTTAATTTTACGATATTTACAACCCTATGCACTGTTAAATGGTCCTGAAATTTACGATAAACAATAATATCTCCTGTTTTTATCGAGCTTTTATCACAAGGAGTGACCAAGATATGATCAAGTTTATTGATGACAGGCACCATACTGTCGCCTTTGACGCATAAATAAAACGGCTTCTGAAATTTGAGCAGTTTGCTCATAATAAATTGTTTATTCTCCATGTATGTTACAAAATAGAAGCATATTTCTTGTCATGCCGTATGATATTTCTATATCCGGCAAATTTCAAGTGGTTTAATTTTTCTATATAGCCCAGAATCAACTCAAGCGACATCATATGTTTTGATAACGAATAGATTTCATCCTCGCTTATATCGTTCTCAGCAAAAGAAATAAGATGATTGAACCACTGATAATTGACGTCATTGAATCTTTTTAACTCTGCATTCACGTTTGCAATACATTCTTTCAGCAGTTCAACTGCTGTTATATCTGTGCATACTTTTTCAAAATAATTAAGCAAATTAAGCGTATCTTGTATAAAATATACTCCGAAGTATCTTACGCGGTGCATTATATGGTGGCTCTCATTCATCGGATAAAAATAATCGTTTAAAAATTTCACCAGTTTCCTTATCTGAGGATCATAATATTCATAATCAAATATATTGATCTCCCCGGAATCTTTTAACAACCCGTCATTTTGTACTTTTTTAAATAAACTTGTACCCTGGAAAAGCTTTAATTTGGTTAAATTGGTAAAATAACTCATATATTCGAATTTATGTAAAAAATCTATATTATTTTGCAGATTCTCAAGCGAAGAATACGGGTTAATATTGATAAATCCGCAGTCCACTCCTAAATTATATTTATCAAAAATTTCTGCGGCACGCATATTATCATCAACAGTAATTGCTTTTCCGTATAAATTAAGATCCGCCTGATTAGCAGCTTCAAATCCGAGTAAAGCGCCACGATATCCTGATTTTATCAAGTACTGCATTTCATCATCAGAGATATAGTGATGAAAATCCGAGCGAATATTTACAAAATAGGTAATCGGAAGTCCCCGTTTAATCAATAAATCAGCTATTTCTATTACTCTGTCTGACGAACGATCGGGATCTGTATAGTTATTATCACTAAAGTTTATCTTATAAATATTATGCTGCTTTATAATCAGTTCAATTTCATCTACAATATTTTTTGGTGACCTGCCTCGCCATGGACTGGTACTTTTCTCCCAAAAACCTGTTTCACAGCAAAAACTGCAGCAATTTAACTGGCATCCTCTGGAGCCTTGCAGTTTGGCATAGCTTAAATTTTCCTGAAGCATGATGCTTCTGTCCGGATAAGGTAACGTATCAAGCTGCGGAAGCAAATTCCTGCGGGCTGTCACAGATACACCTGTGGAATTTCGATAAGCCAATCCTTTAATATTTTCATAATTGCTTTCAGACTTATGAAGCATATCTGTCAATTCACACAAAGATTCTTCAAATTCGCCTAATATAGCATAGTCAATCAATGAGGGTTCAGTAAGCAATTCCTTGTAATGGTGTGTTGCAGCATATCCGATCAGCACAATCCGAGTATCGTTATTCATTTCCTTCAGCACTTTACTCAACGATTTTACATAAGCGATTGTATCAGAATAAGTAATGATGCCAACCAGTGAAGGTCCGAATTCTAAAATTTGCTCATAATTTTCTTTATGCTCATGCAATGCTGTAAACAGCACTTCATGCCCTTTCTGCTTTAGCATATTTGCTGCTATTCCCATTCCGATTTCTTCGTCGACTATATCGCTGTTTATTACCGGAACAATTAACGCAATTTTCATATAACCTCAATCCTGTCGCTGTATGGAACGACACAAATATTTTTTTATATAATGGACAGCCAACTCAGCTATACCACTTCTTCAACCGTTATTTTTTTCATCAAATTCATATTATTTTGATAGATTCGTTTTCTAAATCTATCTATAGCCTGATAAATAATCTGTGTTGTTACTGAATTTTGATAATCTTCAGTAACAACACACCTGCCCATACGTTCCAGCAGAATATATTTTACTTCAGAATTAACACGCTTATTATCATTTTGGATTTCGAAGTATATCGAATGGTTGTCCAAATTGCTAAAAAGCTCTTTTACTTCTTTTGATAAAAGCGGGGTCAACAGCCTGTAGTGTTCTTCTTTATCATGGTCGCTTAAATACGACAGCAGATTGCTCATTTCAGCCTCGATACACATTCCGATTGCAACCGCTTCGCCATGTATAATATTTCCCATCGTTAAAAATTCTATGGCGTGACCTACAGTATGCCCATACTCAAGAATAACGGCATATTTTTTTTCTGTGGGGTCATTTTTTAATATTTTGTTTTTTGAATCAGTAATAATTTCAAATATATTATACAGTTCATGCTCGCTGTACTCCTCTTTATAGAGCAATTTTTCTAATATAGCAAGAGTTTCTTTGTCTTGGATAAAAGTATTTTTTATGCCCTCTACAAGAGCTGCTCGGATATATCTTATTTTCTCTGTTTTAATATAGGATATATCAGACCATACAAAAAGCGGAGCATAATATGTACCTATTTGATTTTTTCCGCTTCCTCCGTTTATGGCTTGCTTATTACTAAGAGTACCGTCCGTCTGACCCATAAATGTAGTGGGCATTTCAATGTACCGAACTCCTCTATAAATAAGAGATGCTGCCAATCCAAATATATTTCCTGCCATTCCGCCGCCAAAACTTACAATAATGCTGCTCTTTGATATTCTTTTTTGTATTAATGTATTGCATATATGTTCAAGATTTCTAAAATTTTTATCTTTTTCTGTACAATTAAAATATAAAACCTCGAAATTTATATTTGATTCATTAAAAGCTGTTTTCAATGAGTGCCCATGAATTTTAAAGACATCTTCATCCGCCAATACGAAAATTTTGTCATAATCATACTCGTTTATTTTATCAGGTAATTTGTCAATAATATTCATTCCGTAATATACAATAACTTCTTTTTCAAGACATAGCTTCAGCTGTTTAACTTCTGACATATTTTTGTCTCCTCCAAATTTTTTAACTTGATTTATGTTTTCAGCAATCATCAGGATTGCATTTGCGAACATGATTAATACTTTTTAATTTTGCAGACACCAACGAGATAAAATATAAATATACTACTGATATAAGGGCAGCCGCTTCAACATTTTTGTTAATATGTAATACTACGGCAGACATTAAAATGATTAGTAACAGTATGCTGCGGGAAACAAATTTGGATCTTTTATATACTTTTTTGCTTACCAGATGATTTTTATTTTTAACGGGTCCTATTATAAAAATGATAGAAGATAAGATAATTGCTGATGTTATCATGAATATTTCATAGTTGCCGATAATATTTATCAAAATATTGCCTGCCGCTAATCCGATTACCATCGTTATCAAGCATCTTAATGGCGTTTGAGCATGATACCCACCTCCAAAAACTTGAAGCAGCCCAAATGCAAAAGTCATAATCATCGTTTCATATAATCTGCCGAACAGGTAAGCCAATGAAAACACAACAGCCAAATCAATAATATAATAATACAAGATTTGCAAACCGTATTTATAAACAGCCTTATCTTGTTTGCTATTTATTTTCAAACCAAAATTTTGAAGAAATATAATATTTTTATCAATAATATCATCAAGCATAACAACCTCCGTTAATACCCAGTTATATTTAATTTTCCTAATGTTTCGTAAGAAATAATATCAGTGTCAAACATCTCTTTTACCAATATATTCCTTGTAATTTCCTTTATGTTTTCAAAATCACTGCTTTTAATCGCTTCAAACACTTTAACATAATATAAATTCGCATATAATGCTGCTAAACTTGGCTTTTCGCCACCATGTCTCAAATAATTCTCTAAGAATATTTCGCTGAACTGCGCGTTTTTCACAAAGTTTATGATACACGCTATATCCCAAGCGCAACTACCGGCTCTGCCGGATTGATAATCCTTCTGCCAATCTGACTGGATTATATCCCACGCTAAAAATCTTTTTTCTTTCGGCGTGGCATTATGAACTTCTATCTGAGACATGGTGTCTAAAGCTGATACTATATCGCTTTTTAATGTTATGTCTGTATTATTGACTTGCTCTGTTACCCACTTCGCATTATATACTTTAAATTCACCCTGATTTATATTCTGCGCGTGAATTTTAGCAACACATTTCGCCAGTTTTTCTATTTTTTTTTGATTTCCCATACTCTCCGATAGAGAGTATTTTTTCAACTTGTAAAGCTGTTTACTTATTTCCCTTTTAGGGTCGTGATGTAATAATAAAATTGCTATTCACCCATCTCGTCATCTAATGGTCTCAGCACCGCCGGCATTTCAGCTTCATATATACCAAAAAGACTAATCGTTCCTGTAGACATCCTGACCAAAAACACGGAAGCAGCAGCTACAGCTTTACTAAGTAATTTTAAACATGAATTTTTTATGTTTCGCATCTTTGATTTCCTCCTAATTTTTAATTTGTTTTTTACTGTTATTATATTTTATCATAAAAAATATGCTCAAAAAAATCTTGTCACCAAACATACGGAATTCGGCACGAATAGATTAAATTTCCATTCGTGCCAAAAAACAGCTATTACGTGCCAAGATTTTTATAAAATTAACGCCTCAGCGATATACTTATATGCGTGATAAAAGAATCTACTTTCGGATTTATATTATAAACGCCTCTGTATTTTTCAATTATCGCCTTTATATTGCTTATGCCTATTCCATGTAAATTACCTCGCTTGGTTGTTTTCATTTTACCATTTTCTATTTTATATTCGCCATTAGCAGAGTTTTCAAGTTTTATATTAAACTGATTTTTAAAAACAACTATCTCAAGCCTTATATATCTGCCTATTTCTAATTCTAATTTACGGCAAGATTCTATTGCGTTGTCAAGTAAATTTGAAAGAATGGCACATAAATCCGTATCTTCTATCGCAAGAGCATCAGGCAAAAGAATATTTTGTTCAAATTTTATATTATACGCCGAAGCGAGAGTCATTTTAGCAGACACTATAGCATCCACAATACGATTGCCAGTAACAATATCCAAAGACGCACTTTTAATCTTTTCATCTAAATCTTTAATATAATTTATAGCCTCGCTGTTATCACCCGTATTTGATTTTTCGAGCATTCCTGCGATTAACTGCATATGATTATTATAATCGTGCTGCCATTTGCTCATTTGTCCATACATCTCAATAATTTGCCTGTTATGTTCGTCTGTAAGTTCATGCTGCTTGTTTTTAGCGATTAATATATAATTTTTCTCTGCTTCTCTGTTTATTATTTCATATAAGATGAAAACTAATATGTTTATTATTAAATAACTTATAGAAATTAAAAAAATAATATTTTCAGGTATATTAAATCCGCTAAGAATCAAAAAATATATAAAAATCATCATCATGAAACTTATAAGCGGGATTAAAAAACAAATCAAAATCGGAACAAGTGACAATTTAAAATTTGATTCTCGCCTTTTTTTTGCCAAGATATAACATACAACTATCTGTAGGACTTTCGCTATTATCATCACCATAAGTCGTTCAACTGAACTCTCTGTTATTATATCAATACTGTTAACGCCACTTATAAATGTAATAACTGTTATAGAAAAAAAAGTTATGGCACCAACAATAGCAAAAGAAATTAATACCCAAAAGATTTTTTTAAACAAGCTTCCATACCTGAAAAACATCAAATATATTAAACACGTCAGCGGCATTACAATTTCTGTTAGCGGCAAGCCTCCAAAAAAAATAAAGATAGGTAATGAAATAAAAGCAGTAATCCCTGCAATAAAAAAAAGCTCTGGAAACAAAACCTTATATTTTGCGCTAAATTTACTGCACAGTAAATAAAATAATGCGCCGACTTCAACTGTATTAACCAATATCTGTATAAAAATCCATTCTAACGGCATAATATCACCTTACTCTATTGACATTATATTTATAAAATCGCTCGTGTACCTCTTTTAATATATTTTTGCTTATAGGCACTTCGCTGTCGTTTGACATGACGGCGAAATTATTAGAAAGCGATTCCATGTGTATTATGTTCAAAATATAAGATTTATGACATTGGATAAATAAATCATCGTTGAGTTCCTCTAATAACTGCGCCATTGTTTTTCTGAAAGTATATTTATCTTTAGCTGTTATCATATCCGCATTGTGCCTGAATTTTTCAATATAAATTATATCCTCGTGCGGAATTCTAAATGTTTTTTCTAAATCATTAAACAAGAAATATTTTTTAATCCTGTAGCTCTGATAAACTCTATTAAGGCAAGCAAAGCAATCTACTTTCCGTACAGGCTTTAATAAATACTGCATTGCATCGACAGAATAGCCTTGTATAGCGTATTCCTTCATATTTGTGGTAAAAACAATCGGTATATCTTTATTAGTTCTACGGATTATTCTCGCTAATTCCATGCCAGTCATACTTCCCATTTTTATATCAAGAAAAAGCAAATCATAGTCTTCATTGCCTTCCCAATTATATAAAAACTTCTCTGCGGCAATGTGAGTGAAAATTTCTACAGGAATATTTTTAATCTCCGACCATTCTTTTATATATTCAATAAGTTGGTCGGTATACTTATATTCGTCTTCACAAATTACTATCTTCATATTTTAATTCCCAATCCTGCATATTTAAATTAAATTTTTAAGACGATAAACACATTTACTTATTTTATCATAAATATTAATATTTTTCAACATAAATTTCTTAAAATCTTTTCAGATTGATATAAAAACAAGACTATCTGCATCGAGGGTCGGCAAATAAACCGACCAGCACGAAAGGTAATATGCCCCCGTTACTTTGCGTATTATGAGAGTAGGTTTAGTAAAGGGTTGGATGAGCGATCCATTTACGGCGAGAGGTCAGACCTTCAGGAAGTGAAATTGCTTCTACTCTCTTGAATTTTTTCTCAAAAAAATTATTCTCACAATTTGGCAGCCGTGACGTAATCAACTCAACTTATCTGCAACGGTGCATGGAAGTTGAAAAGATTTTCGCGTTTACAGCGAAAAAAAACAGGCTGGAATTTTAGCGGACGGCGAAAATTATCAGCCTGTTGGGGGTCGAGGGGCAACGCCCTCGCAAGTTCCATCTTTTAGCTACGCTAAAAATGGTATAACTTGCTACACCATATTGACAATGGTGTTTTTTTGCGGTATAATTGTTGCAGTTAGCAAAATTATATCGCGAGAAAACTTTTTTAAACTGCGGTTTGAGGCAAACATATTTGCCGAGAAGCGCGAGTTTAAAAATCATTGTCAATATGGTGTGAAGGAGAAATGTAAGGTATGGCAAACTGTAAAAAATATAATAGGGCTGCTTGCGGTCATATGTTCAAACATTACGAAAGGGCTAAGGACGAAAACGGTGAATATATAAAATTCGGCAACCAAGAAATCGACACAACCAAAAGCCATCTGAACTATAATCTTGCCGCAGCAATTCAACCTGATTGGCAAGGCACTTTTGTAAAGAGAAGATGCTCGGAAGTCAAAATGCAAAAACGCGCTGACGTGAACGTGATGTGTTCGTGGCTCGTAACCGCCCCGAAAGATGTACAAGCTGATGAAACTGACAAATTTTTTCAAGAAACATATAAATTTTTATCGGAACGATACGGCGTGAATAATGTTGTGTCGGCTCATGTCCACATGGACGAAACGACTCCCCATGTGCATTTCGCGTTCGTGCCAGTGGTCGAGTGTAAAAAGAAAAATATTTTAAAGGTATCGGCTAAAGAATGTATTGACAAAAAAGAATTAAATATATTTCACAAGGACTTGTCGGCGTACATGGAAAAGATATTCGGTCGTGACATAGGTGTTCTGAATGAAATGACAAAAGATGGCGACAAAAGTATAGAGGAATTAAAACGCGGGACGGCTCGTCAGGAATTAGAAAATATTGAGCATCAGACGGCAGAAATAAAAAAAGAGGGCGCAGACGTAACGCAGGAGCTGAAAGAGCTTGAAGATAAAAAAGTAATTCTCGATAAACAGATAAAAGGACTGAGAAATAAATTTAAAGGTGAGCAGCTCACAATAAAAGAAATCGGGAAAATAAAGCCGATAAAAAATTTACTTGGCGGCGTAAAAAATGTAACGGTTGAAGATATAGAAAATTTAAAAGTAACAGCGACTAAGCCTTTACAGAGTGCGGAAGTTTTAAATAATTTAAAACAAGAGATAAAAGAATTAAAGACAGAAAATGCAGAACAGAAGAAGAAAATTCCAACGATGGCGCAAGAGTTATCTCGGAATCAAGAAAAGATAGAACTGCAAGATAGAAATAATAAACTTGCGAGCGATTATAAGGTGCTTAGGGAGCTATATAATAAATTACTCGGCGCGGTTAATCAGCTCCCAGCTGAAGCAATAGAATTTGTACGGGGTATAGTAGAGCCGCCTAAGCCACCGCAGAAGAAAAAGCTAAATACTTCGCATGATGACAGATAAATAGATACCTTGATAAGTTCTATAATTTCATAGAATTTTTGACGATTTTATTAAAGAAAATTTCTGTATCAAACAAACTCTGTTCAGATTCAGAACTTGTCTTAAAATCACAATGAAAATTATCGTAAGTTGCAAGGAATTTCCAAAGAGAAACCTTCACGTATGCGTAAGGATTTTTTATATTACTGGCGACTGCCGGCTTGCCTACCGACTGCATAAAACTTTTCTC
>Ga0123355_10000844_pt1 | contig 42223 bp, 35 predicted proteins | sample TergutEmb28metaG_3_FD_89872 | JGI IMG/M metagenome (GOLD analysis project Ga0123355, IMG submission 89872) | Embiratermes neotenicus P1 segment gut microbial communities from Petit-Saut dam, French Guiana - Emb289 P1 | ecosystem: Host-associated > Arthropoda: Insects > Digestive system > Gut ...
AGCAGTATTCAAATCAAGTAGACAGTTCAGCGCATCGTCTGATTTTCCACCCAATGCTAAAACCTGAGACAAGGATTGCACCGTAGCACGAGACTGCCACTTGAATTCTGGCCTTAGTCGCCCATTAAGCTCTTCGATTCGCTGGATTCCCTGTGCCGGTGTTCCCTCAGACAATGCTAGCAATACTGAGAAAACCGAGTCGTCTATACCTGATAAGAACCATAGACGACCACGCAAACCGTCGCGATACTGTCCTGCTTTATCGGCTATCTTTTTAAAATTGAACTTTTCTGCACTCGAAGCAAGAATATAGGCTGCAACAGCCAATTGATCAGATTTAGCAAATTTCGCATCTCGCAGACGATCGTATGCAGCTAGTGTGTCATCAAAAAGGTTCTTTGGTTCATCTTGAAGCGATAGCTTTGCAGCAATACAATATGACGCTATGCCTCTAAAGCTAGAAAATGCCCTTGTGCTGTCTTTGATAGTCCCATGACAATCCTTTATCGCTTCAGAGTCAAGAGATTTGTCATCAAGCGCATACACAAGCGAGATTAGCCTACGGATTTCTGCGCCAATTCTCCATGCAAAGTCAGCCCTTGCGATATGGTTATTGCTGCAAAAAAGCTCAAGTCTGTCAGTAATAGCCTGATTCATGTAGCATCCTTAGAGAGTAATGGTGATTGACAATGCAATGGCAGGGCATACTTTACCCTATCACAGCAAGAATTGTACAAGCAGTATCGAAGTTTAAGAATAGCATTTCGCACTACATCAACAGATTTGCCGCAGCGTTAAAGTTGTGCCTGATAAAATGCAAATTTTCACACACTGTTTCAGTTATACTTTAAACAAATGTCTGAATTGCAAATCATTTCAGTTATACTTTAAGGTAGCATCTGTGACTTCCTTTTGCAGTCTGACTGGTGAAACATGGCTGGTCAGACTTCGCCCTAATACTGTCAATCATTAAATCTACTTACACCCTTTTAGCTTCTTCCCCACAGACTTCAATCCTTCAAGATATGCTCGTTCTGCACTGCTTAGTGTCTTTGCTTGATACTTTCTGTATTCGCCCTCAGCCTTTTCCATAGCTTGCTTATGACTAACTTTGCCAGCATCGATTAAAACGCCTGAGCCAAACTCTTGCATAGTGCGATCCAGTGAATCAATGTGGTCTTGCATTCGCATGGACTCGCGACTCATAGCCTTAGCTTCGGCAAGATCGAAGTAACCAGACACAAGGCGATTTAGCTTCTCTAGCTCTTTGGCTGTTAGATAGTTCTTGGCAATCCTCACCTCTTCAAGGACTGGTAAGTCACCAGCAAATACGGTAAGTCCCATAAACTCTTTTTCGGCATCTGCCCTGTCATATATAACTTCGGCTGCTGGTTGTTTATGGACTGCATAATGAAGCTTGTTTTGAACTATCTTAAAGAACTTAATAGACTCAGTAGATTTGGGAGCGTAATCTGTGCTAGTGGCGTAAAGGTCTAACACTTGGCGGTACAGTGCTTTCTCGCTACTTCTAATGTCTCTAATGCGAGCTAGCAACTCTTTCCAGTAGTTGCCACCACCTAGATCCTTGAGACGCGCATCGTCCATGGCGAAGCCTTTGGTGATGTATTCGTTCAGACAAGCTGTTGCCCACTGACGGAAAGCTGTAGCAGTTTTAGAGTTAATACGGTAGCCCAAAGAGATAATCATGTCGAGGTTATAGTGTTTCGTATGGTAGCTTTTATTGTCTGAGGCAGTATGTAAGAATTCCTTACATACTAAATCTTTGCTTAATTCTCCTTCAGTGAGGATGTTTTTAATGTGCATCGTAACATTAGGACGAGTCGTACCGTACAGCTCGGCAAGCTGAGCCTGAGTAAGCCATACGGTTTCGCTCTCAAGCCTAGCATCAACCCTGGTTAGACCATCTTTTGATTGATAGATTAAGATTTCGCTGTTCATGGTTTGAGTATAGCATCTAGCTGGGAGGATTTCTGCTTAGACTTGGAGAGTTTCAAGGTGTTCGGAAGGACGCTCTCATCCTCGTTTAACTATGGCAAATTCGCCATAGTTAAACGTCATTTCAATATTCTGGCGGAGGAAACGGGGATTCCCGTGCATCGCTACGCAATGCACTCTATTCGAATCCCACTAGCTCACCATCAGAATATCCCAATAAACACTTCGTGCTCACTGGGATATTCTGGCGGAGCATACTTTGCCCTATACGAACCCCATCATATACTACTATGTTGGTGGCTTTGCAATCTCATTGGAACTAAGATAATACCCCTTGTGCTACAGAGAAACCTCCTGCGCTTGTAAGTTTTTCATGATTTCTAGAGCTTCGCCTCTGAGCTCTTCAATTGCGGTATATGATTTTGCGATTTCTTGCTGCGCAAATAAATCAAAGGTCCCATCCGATTTAATTGGAAACAGAATTTTTACACCTTTAATCATAGAGGGATATAGCTTGGTAAATTCGTTAGCCCCCCTGTCACCTAGTCGCCCTTTGGCCATCTTTCGAAATACTGGTTGTAGTATAAACTTGAGATAATGTAGATCAATGCCTTCTACTTTGGGAAGAAGTATGGCTCTATCTCCATTTATCGAGAATTTGCCCGAAAGTACACTGATTCTTCCCGCAAATCCATTTGTTGCCCAGCTCAGAAACTCACCATCAAAGTCAAAAGTGTCAATTTTTGTCAAATGGGCACCAGAAGAAGCTGAATAGACCGGATAAGCACCCTTATTTTTTTCACCGTACTTCTTTGTATACATACTTTTTCCTCTAACTGGAATAAGCACATCGCTAAGCAGGAAGTATCGCATTGTGCAATCATTTAGCTCTTCTTTTTGAAGTCCAGATATTATATCCTGATGTTCAAGTAAAGTGCTTGAAGCATCTCCAATCATTACCGAAAGCTGATCAAGAGTTACTGTTCTGACTTCATCTTCAATTCCTAAAACAATTTTTTCTTCGTGAGTCCACCAACGCTCTACAGACCAATGGTCTCCGTTCACGAATTTATCTATATTTACTATCTTGCAGCGTTTATCCTCTGAAGAGAATCCACTGCGAGCACCCTTGAACATATTGAAAAGAGTTGCAGCCGCGTCAAGATCGTTTTCCTTCATGTCGAAACGATATGCATCTCGAGTTTCCCCAATCTCGGAGCAAAGGTAAGTAAATACAGGCTCTTTTTGCGGTTCCACAGTCTTTATTCCGCTCTTCGAAATAGGCGCCTTTTTGGTAAGTGCCATGACGTAGGTCTTTTTATTGGTTGTAAAAAAGGTATTCAAGGGTAGCGAAATAATCGCATCAATATAGCATTGTTCAATTATGAAGTCTCGCATTTTTTTATCGTTGCTACGATTCATGAGTCCATCAGGCACAATCACGAATGCCTTCCCTCCAGGCTTGAGAGAATTGACAATCCACTCCATTGACAAACCTTCTACACCCATTGCATTAGTAGCGTAATAATCCTTAAGGCTACTCTGCTTGCTTATCTCGTCCTTTAAATTGCTGCTGCCGCTCATAACATAGGGAGGATTTGTGAGAATTAAATCATAGCCGCACCTCACACCACTCTTGTCTACACAGATAGAAATATCTTCACAATCAGCGCAGTGACTACTTGTTCCAGTAACAGGATTTGCCAACGTTCCAAGAATGGAATTCGTTTGCAATAAAAATGTTTCGTTAAATAAATTGGAAAACTGCTTTGTAAGTGCTGGGTTCTCCTGAATTAGCGCTGAGAGATATATCATCATATTTGCCTTAGCAAGAATGATTGTCTTTTGTTCATCCTTGTCAAAGCCTTTGTCGAATCCAGAAAGGGAAATTTTTGTCTTTAGTTGTCCATTATCCACATGATAGTATTTGTGCACATCATGCAAGATTGGCTCAAGTAAAAATTTTCCCACCCCGCAAAAAGGATCACACACCTTCATTCCGGGAGCCACATCTGCCATTTTCACAACTGCCCGAACCACTTTAATAGGAGTAAAGAATTGGCCCCAATTTTTCTTGCTAATAGACTCCTTGAGGAAGGTTTCGAATAGCTTGCTCTTAAAATCGTAATCTATTCTATCTAGTGTGCCAAATGAATTAAAGCGTTCTAAGGTTTTCCGAAAGACAGTAGCGTATCCTGAGACCGCCTTGTCGTCCTTGGATACAAATATTGTCCCATTGATAATTGTTGTATTGTCTTTTGGATTTAGCGGAAAGAGCTCTTTAATTTTTACACGTATGCTGTTGGCATAATTTTCTAATACATCCTCTTCACTATTGGTTTCATATTGACTAAGTAAATTTGAAAACGAATGAATGCCTGTGAGCACCTTGAGATCACTCAGGTACTTAAAAATAAACAGCTCAACAAAAGTGTACAGGCAGTTTTCTGGTGTAGCGCCTGACACCGCCCACAAATCCTGCCACACTTTTTGCGCAAGCGGAAGAGGATCTACCATTGGCGAATCAATCAAGACATCGCCACCACTCGCACTAGTTGCAATAATTGAATTCAGGAGCTTGATACACTCGTCATCGCTTTTATCAAAATTTAGCGCTAGTTCAGAATTGTCTATAAATTTGTATCTATTGCCCGTACTCGGATTTATCCAAAATGTTTTCCGTCCGTCAGTGACAATGTAAACATGGGCTTCTAGCGCACCAGCCGTCCCAATTTGCTGCTCAATTGCAGATTCAATCTGTTTATCGGTTCGAAGATTAGCGGGAGTTTTATACTCAATGGCAGCAATAACCTGTGGACCACTCACAATCAAGGCATCAGGTTTCTTCTTCTCAAACTCCCTGTAATCTTTACTGCGAATAAGCTTCGCTTCTTTAAGTGTTTTCAGTGAGGTAGCACCGATATTATAATATTTCCAATCCCCCATTACTTCGGGAGCGCTTAGGAGATTGCGCTGAATAAGCTCTTCGCCCATTTATCTAATTCCTCCATGAAGTAAAGTGCAACATTATCCAAATGTTAGCTTAATAAAGCAACTGGTATTGCTCGCTTCGACTGCCTTCAATCAGTTCCATTGTACCTGAAGACAGTAGACGCTTTTGACTCACTCTCACAAAAATTACTCAAATATCTTGCTATGCTCAAACATTGCCTGTCATAGCGTAATTGAACTATTGTTCGCAACTAGAAAATCAATTCATTTTAGTGGGGCTATCGCTTCCGCCAAGAAGGGTGATTACTTCAGAAATTTTGACCAACCTCCTCAATCAAGGAGCCACGATACGGGAAACATCAAAGGAGGAGTGTCGTATAGCACAGCTTAAAGTGCGGTGGCGGAGGCAACGGGGATTCGAATAGAGTGCATTATTACGCTGGCGGATTTGCTATAGTAAAGTGGCTTGAATAGTTTTTGATAGCTTCATTTTTAACTAAAAGTAAAATCAGCTCTTGTTAACGCTACGAACGTGTAACTTTAATCGGGGCTAGCAATCGAATGTAGGCAAGTGTAGCGCACTTTAGTTTCTGCAAAGAAAAAACGTAGCTAGGAGGCTTGATGCCGACTGGCTGCACGTCAATCACTATGCCCATTTCCGAAGTAGACTATAGCATCCTTCATTTTTTGATCTGTGAGCAATAGGGGCTTGGTGATAGTATTCACACTCAAGACCTTTGCTCACATTTGACCTGTTTGTTTTTGCCTTTTCCTCAAGTGCTCCAATATAGTTTTCAATATCAACAATTTGACGGTCTTTAACAATTTCTGGAAGTGACGTAGTGCGCACTCTTGTTGCAAGCCTTGGTGCTATTTCACTAGCACTAGCAGCACGCAGTCTTACCACTGCTTCGAGCCGTGGGCCCCAGCCTCCTCCAAACCTTTTACACCGAGAACCAATAATATGTGCGATAGTGCCTTCAATGGTGCCAAGATTGTAGTCAAAGGCTACCTTCATAGACTTTTTGTGCCTGTATGCAAATTCGAGTAGCTCTTGGTATTTTTCACCACTGCCTTTTTCAATGAAGTGCTCTAAATAGGTGATAAGTACGTCAAAGCCTATATCAAAGCCTAACTTTTTCATGGTGACATATACCTCATGTGCGATATCGCGTCCAAGATAGGCAGCAATCTTTGGAACTATGTGGTGTAAGTCATAACCGGTAGATACTTGGCCTGGCAAATACCTAGCCCCTCTTGTATAACTTGGGTCACCATCGCAGGCCAGATTAGTATAGAAGATTTCTTGAGTGTCATACTTTTGATCTATGAGCAAACTGAAGTCATTCTAAGCATCTTTTGAGTCTTTAACGGTAGCAAAGTGCAAAGGGTCTACTCGACGCCTACGATTTGTTTTAGTGCTGACAATCTCTTTTCCACTATAAGCACTAAACATACCAACTTCTTTGTACGTGCGCGCCTTTTTCTTGCCACGTGCTCTGTCAGCTACCTTTTGTGCGCGTGTGCGCTGGATAGGGACAAAGCATCCGTCAGCCTCTACGTCAAGAGTAGGTGTAGTAATCTTTTCAGACTCTTTAAGTGACTTTTTCTCATCAAGTAAAGCTACATTTTGCTCAAGTATTCTTGCAATAGTCATTTACACCTTATGGATCCATGCTCCATATGCACTCCGACACAAGCGATACAAAGAGCGGGATATTAGTAAGGGCGTGAGAAAAGATCCGCTGAATGATCATGACGGCAAATTGAGAGACCTTGGAGTATCTGAGGTATGTCTTAATGCAGATTTTGTCATTTCAAACATTTATGACAGAGAACATCTGGCAAACGAATTTAGCAAGATTGTTGATACCCTTACGCAGGACATTGACCTCCCAATTCAGGTGGAATGATTATCGGTGAAAAACAACGATAAGCAATTTCTTCAAATATCGAGCATCGCCAGAGCGCGTACACAAAACTGGCTTCGGATTAGCCTTTTTCTTCAATTGGCAATTGCTGCCATTGCGGCAATAACAATTTTCTGCGACGAAATGACCACATGGATACTCGTGATAATCAGCACCCTTTTGGTAATTGCTGCGATCATAGTTAACTCATTGGCAAAAGATCAGCACTACCTTTCGCGAAAGGCTGTTATTTACGCATTGTTGAGCGATGCCTTTGGCGAGGAATTGTTTCACTTTGTATCAGCAAACCTTTCAAACGCCATCAATCTTCCGAGAGCAAACATGGATAGGGTAACCCTTTCAAAGAGGTATTATTCCGCCACATTAAAGCTTGGAGTGCCTAGATTCTTGATCAACATAGCTGAAAGCACATTTTATAATAAAAGCCTCTTAGGAAAGTCGAGATTTCGCCTGATAGTAAAAAGTTTTGTAGTGGCCTTATCCATTGCAATATTTTTATTTGTTAGCCTTTCCTTAATGCCAGATGGCAATAGCAACAAGTTATTAGTTGGTGTTGTAGCACTAACAATGCTGCCAGCTTTCATTGACAGCCTAGAAAGTATTGCGCTTCTACTTCGAGCAACAGCTGAAAATAATCAATTGCTTGGAAAAATTGATAGCCTTATTGGGCAGGAAGTCTACAATGAAGAGGAATTGCTTTCCATTGCTTCTGTTTACGCCATGATAGGAACTTTCGCACCACCAGTTTCATCACGACTATATCTAAAGCATCGAAAAGATATTGGTGAATCATGGCTCATCCTCAAACAGCAATATGAACAGCAAATGGCAGATAAGACTTCAGAATCATCTGTTGCTGAAAAAGTCAACCGAGAAACACCTGCCGCACCATTCTGTCAATCATATATACACTATGGTGCCCTACCCAGCGAAATGTCCTCTGAGCAACAAATGGAAATTGCAGAAATACTTGCATCTGCAACGGGAATCTACTCTGATTGCAACTCAATAGAATTTATCCGACAGGATGGTATGAGTGGAGCAGTGACAACGTTAGCAATAATTCGGAAAAATGATCAAATAGCTACACGGTGCTACTTGAAATTCCACAGCAGTGAAGAAAGTGCTCAATTGGAGAAAATTGCCCTACTCAGGCTACAGGCAGCATCCCAAGATCATTTTCCAACAGTAATTAATAATCAGCGGTTTGACGAGCTTGGCATAGTTGCAACATACTGCATTAATTTAGATACTGCAAGAAACTATTATATGGCTGATTTTGCCCTGTATAGATCTGCTGCCACAAAAGACTCCCCCGTGCCTAGTGGCTTAACCTATCAATCAGTAAACAAGTGTTGCATAGAACTTTATGCTTTATTCAATGATGGACTCAATCAGCAAATCGATTTAAGTCAAAATCTTTCTCAGCAAAAGCACGCGCAGATCCCACCCTTGCGGATTATTGATCTCTCGAAAATATCATGGGCTACTACTGGAAGTGAGATAATCCTATATTCGCAAGATTCTGACAATACTAAGCCAGAAGAAAAATGTCAGATTAGCATCCATATCTCATCGCCACCAAGCAACAAGCTCATGCTGGGATATTCACTTGAGTATTCTCAAGATGTTGTCTTCATTGTGCCGCCAGAAATACTGCGATTCCAGAACGATTCGGGAGACTATACCCTTTTCCTTCAGACTGAAAACCTGCTAAGTGATAATGAAGTTTCACTTGGAAATTTTATGGAGAAAAGTATCGGAGGCGATTGGACAAATATTGATTTGCGCAAGGCGCATGAAAATTGCTTAACTATTCTCAATGTGCAGAATCATTTAGCATATTGCCATCGTGATTTGCACATTGAAAACCTGCTAGTTGGAGACGGCAATTACAAAATAATTGATGTGTTTGATAGCGGCATTGATTATATATATATAGCGATATATGCCGCCTGCAATTGTCTACAATTCTTACACTAATTGAAGCATCTCCAGTACTCGCCGAAGGTTTATTAGAGGCGTTCTCTGCTCTAGCTTGCTACGAAAGTCTTCCTGATGAAATTGAAGAAATAGTTGTAGAATTCGCTAGATGGATTGTAAATTTTCGCACCCTTTTTGAAGAGGGTGCACACCTTCATGCGAACAATCATGACTACTATTCCTCTTTGCTTCTTGAAGCATGTCAACAAGCATATTATTCAATACTGCCAGAGCAGGCTATATACCGAATTCCTTCTGGATGGCCGCTTCTCATCAAAAAGCTAAGTAGTAAATTAGAGAAAGATCAGTAACGGATTTCAGCAAGCTTCAATATTCCTATAGCTCTTTGTTGATGCTGCTATTACTAGTTTTGACACGTGGCGTTTTATAGCGGCAATGAAATACAGCGATGAAAATGTTCCAAAAAAATTAATGGAGATATGGGAGAACTCTCTAGCACTGTTTGAAGTGTGCGAAGTTTTCAAGTGAGCATAACATTAAGAAACAATCATATGTTTGACAGCCAGATTAAGCTCAGCTGACTTCATTGAGAAACGAGATACAAAAATGCAAGGTGCCACCTGAACAAAGATTGTGCCTCATATATAGACATTCACCACTTTTTTGATTCAATTTCGAGAGAACACATTGAATTGGCACTGCAAAAGAACAGCCTATCGACGGAGATTGCAGAAATCATATCTTTAGCAGTAATACCCGAAGGGCTTCTTGCCGCTGGCCTTAGTGCGAGTCCTATGATTTCAAACCTTGTTTTTGAAGAAACCGATATCGCATTAAAGAAGAAATCTGAAGAACTAAGCTTATCCTACAGTAGATATGCTAATGATCTAGCGTTTTCCGGAGCAATCACCGATGTAACTTACGCTGAGCTCGTCAATGTGATAAAAAATTTGGTGGAGCATCAACGAGAGAAAAACTCGATTTATGAGGCGCGGACATAGTCAATATGTTACTGGGCTGTCTGTGTCAGAAAACGATAAGCCATATGCGCCAAGGCAGCTAAAGCGCTTTGTTAGACTATGGCAGCATATTCTTGATAAAGAGGACGGAGTGGAAAATTACGGTGGAGAATTTGGCGACCTTCAACGCTTAGACGGATTACAGAGATACATTGATGACATTGAGGGTTGTCCTTAGTCAATTTGTTCAACCAATTATTCGGAGAGATTTGCGACTACAGCATTACCCTGGGCGTTCATGTCCTCATGGCACCCTTTCGTATCACCTAATTCGACCTGACTATCTTTATAGCTTTCCTTCAGAAATCGGCTGTATGCATCATGATTATCAAGAATATACTGACGTATTGAGTCAATAATGCAGTACGCAAAGGTATTGCACTGCTCTTGTGAAAGCCGCATACAACCCTCCTCTCTCACTTTGACACTGTCGCCAATCAAGCTACTTCGGCTGAAAGTTTAGTCACCAAGATCTTACAGAAGATATATACATCTCCTACTTCTTTCCACACTCAAGGGAGGTAATGGGCCCGTAGATATTTAGAATTTTCTTAGTTGTCACCAAGCTGTTTCTGACAACACAAAATGAATAGTTCGCAATGATCTGCAATTTCTACACACCCATAGTCATATTCACGGGCAAAATACGCAACATCTTGTTCGGGTGGTTACTAGTCTAGGAAGGGCAGTCTTTCGCCATCGGCAAATCATCTACCAAAAAAATTAAGTTCAGAATTTGTTTGTTAAGAGCAAGGGTTTTAGGGACAGAATGTCCCTAGTAGGAACTACTTGGATGCGAAGTGTCCAAGTAGCCTTTGCCTTAGTGGCACACTAAGGCGATGCTTGCTGCAAATGGACGCACTCAAAAGGCACTGTCCGAGAAGAAAATGTTAAGATTTATAGTAGAGTAATGTTAAGCCGCCGCAAGTGTAAGATGAGAAGTGATGTGTACATAAGGGGATGCGCTTAATGGACGTTGTAATTTATGCAAGGTATAGCTCATTTGGACAACGCGAGGAAAGTATTGAGGGTCAAATCAAGGCTTGCCATGCGTTTGCTAGTGAGCATAAATATTCTGTTGTCGGAGAGTACATTGACAGAGCGGCTACTGCCACTAACGACCAACGTGCAGAATTTCAACGACTTATTTCTGACAGCGATAAGAAGCAGTTCGGTGCTGTTATCGTGTATCAACTTGACCGCTTTGCAAGGAATCGCTATGACAGCGCCATCAATAAGCGCAAGCTTAAACAAAATGGTGTGCGTGTACTTTCCGCAAAAGAAAATATCGCAGATGACCCTAGCGGAATCATACTAGAAGGAATGCTAGAAACAATAGCAGAATATTACTCTGCCGACCTCTCCTCAAAAGTAAAGCGTGGACAAGCCCTAAATGCTCAAAGTTGCCTCTATAATGGCGGACCAGTTCTTACAGGATACCGCGTGAGGGAGGACAAGCGGTATGAGCCAGACCCAATAACAGCTCCCATTGTTCAGCGAATCTTTGAGGAGTTTGTTCAAGGAAAAAGTGAAGTGGATATTGTTGCTGACTTAAACGCATCGGGACTTGCCACTTCTGCTGGAAAACGCTTTACAAAGAACAGCCTGCAAAATATCTTGCGAAATCGCAGATACGTAGGTATTTACATTTATGGCGATGTTGAAATCGAGGGTGGTATGCCACAGCTAATAGATGAAGAAACATTCAAGGCAGCTCAAGTGCGTATTGCAAAACAAAAGAATACACTTGGCGGCAGCGATGACTTTTTGCTCACTACGAAACTATTTTGCGGACTTTGAGACTCAATGCTCATAGGCACAGCAGGAACTGGAAAGCTTGGCAAGCGATATCACTACTATGCCTGTCAGCAAAAGCTCAAAAAGCAGTGCACAAAGAAATCTATTAGGCGAGATGTCTTAGATGATATTGTAATCACAAAATGCCGAGAGGTACTTACCAGTGAAAACATTGCCACCATTTCAAAAGCCGTTTCAGCACTAGTAGAGAAAGAAGCAAATAACCCTTACGTCTCTCAACTGAAAAAGAGCATTTCTCAAACAGACAAAGCCATTGAAAACCTTTTGAAATCACTTGAAGCTGGAGAAGCAACTGCGACTATTTCCTCACGGCTTGCAGAGCGAGAACAAGAAAAGATAGACCTTGAGGATCAACTGCGCAAAGAAGAACTCGTCACGAAACTTCTTTCAGAGCCAGAAATCCTCTTCTTTTTAACTGAACTTCAAGCGGGCAATATTGACGATAAGAAATATAGAAAGATGCTTGTAAGCACTCTCATCAACAAAATCTATCTCTTTGACGATAAGTTAATTATCTACTTTAATGCCACTGATAAAGAATCTGTAGAGATTACAAATGAGATGCGAAAAGAAGTAGAATCGCAGATTGAGGGTTCGCATGAGACTGCGATGGCGGAGGATTAGGGATTCGAACCCTAGGTACCGCTTCAAACGGCACACACGATTTCCAATCGTGCCCCTTCAGCCATCTCGGGCAATCCTCCGCAAAATGTGCGAATACAGTCTAGCATAGCCTGTTGCAAGCATGGACTTGCTCTGCCACGCTATCCCTAGCAGCAGGATCCTTATCTTTTGCTATTATCCCGAATTCTTGCCAGGATCTCGAATGAGAAAGCTAGATTCAGTTCCAACACCCTTTGTGCTGTCAATTACAAGACCACTTTCAAGGGCATAGAAGCCTCGTAGTCGGTCGGATACATTGCTCAGGGCAACGCCAAGCCCCCTACTTGAACCGCGCTCAAAGATAGAGTCAAGCGATTCTTCGTCAATGCCAACACCATTGTCACTTACCGTGACGAGCCAGGTATCAGTATCCCGGACAACCTCTACCGAGACGTCTACCTTAAGAGGAGTCCCGTCATCACGCATACCATGCTCTATGGAATTTTCGACCAGTGGTTGTAGCATGAAGGCAGGCATAGGTATGTCTAAAGCCCCTACATCAATATCAAGGCTCAAGCTAACCTGGTCCCCGAAGCGTGCCTTTTCAAGTTCAAAGTACTGTTTCAGGAACTCCAGCTCTAGACCCAGAGTGATGGGCCTATCACCGTGCTCTAAGGTGCGGCGATAGAAACCGGCGAAATGGCGCAGTAGACGCCTTGCCTTATCTGCATCAGTGCGAATATAAGCACCAATAGTGTTAATCGTATTAAACAAAAAGTGAGGATTTATCTGGGCTTGAAGTGCCTTCAGTTCAAGTTCTGTTGCAAGGGCAGCCTGAGATTCGAGCTCATGGATAACAAGCTGAGTCGAAAGTAAGCGGGCAAGGCCTTCTGCAGATACCAATTCTGTTTCGGTCAGGTCTCGTTCACGAATATAGTAGTATTTCAAAGTACCTATTGCACGCGAACCAATTTCTAGCGGCACAACAATGGCGGCTCTTAAGGGGCAGCGTGGATCACGACAGCCAATCGCTACTTTTGAATTCAAGATAATCGTTTCGTTAGTTTCAAGTGCACCGCGGGTTGCCTTGGTCACGATAGGCCTACCTGGGGTGTGATGATCAGCGCCCCTGCCTGCAAATCCCAAAACTTGCTTATCGTCTGTAAGTGCAACTGCTACAGCACTAGGACTTGAGGCAAGCACAATATCACATACTGTCTGAGCATTTTCAGGGGTCAAGCCTTCCCCCATGTAAGGCAGGGCTTCATTTGCCGTCCGTGTAACACGGTCTGATTCAAGTGCACGCAAGTGATCAGGGCGACGCTTTATGTGACTAAACGCAAGCACTGCAGCGATGGCGGAAAGTGAAAGGACGCTTAGGGCAAGAATCCATTGTGGCCACTGCGCAAAAAGTGCCCACACGGACAGGACAGATAGGGTAAAAATAAGGATAGCTAACAAATAATCATCAATATCTTTGCGGGTAACACCCTTGAGACGCCTACTGACAAGCCCTGGTCTATTCTGATCAACATTCAAGCTGTGACGCACGTTGGCAGAGTGTCCATTTGCCGGCAGCTGACTTTGCTCAAGCATCCTGTCTACATCTAGAGCTGCCCTGCTTTCAAGGCCTGCATGTTTGTTCATGAGTCCTTCTTTCTTAGTTGCGCAAAGAAATCTTGCAAAAGTGTACGGGACTCCTCTTCCAAAACACCTAAATTTACCTGAAAGCTATGATTTAGTCGTTCATCGTCATGAAGGCGGTAGAGTGTACCCAGCGCTCCTGCTTTAGGGTCAGGTGCAGCATAGACGCAACGCTTAATGCGAGCCTGTTGCATTAGTCCAGCACACATAGGGCAAGGCTCAAGAGTCACATAAACCGTGCAATCTGAAAGACGCCATTGTCCGAGTTTTTGCGCAGCATCACGTAGGGCAATGAACTCTGCGTGTGCTGAAGGATCACGATCAAGCTCTCGACGATTATGTGCAGTAGCAATCACACCACTTGTGTTGGCAACGACAGCACCTATGGGCACCTCCCCCAAGACGGCTGCTTTAGCAGCCTCATCAAGGGCAAGACGCATATAGTGCTCATCACTATGATTATCGAGCTGCAATTCCATGTAGCTAAAATACCATTTCAAGACAATTTGTGATATGCTCACTAAGCACCAATCTATGGTGTCTTTGCACGTGGAGAGCTGGCCGAGTGGTTGAAGGCGCGCGCCTGCTAAGCGCGTATACGGTTTAGAGCCGTATCGAGGGTTCAAATCCCTCGCTCTCCGCCATCGCAGCAGAATAACAAAAGGAGAGCTATCTGACATCATCTGATAGGGCACAATCAGCCCCTATAGGTGAAGTGTGGAAACGATAGAAAAAGCATAACTCAATACAAGAATCTATCAGTCCGTAGTGACTTTTGTATGTGTATGATTATGTTTTATCTATCAATTTCGCGCTCTGTGAATCAATCATTTTTTGGAGCTGCGGAACTTTAGATCGCGCAACCTTTCTTTACAGCTCCAGCATTTACGTTCCTTGCTCATAAAAAGTTACTGCCTGTAATAAGGAGTGCTTTAATCGTGAGAGAACGTCACATAAGCAAACAAATTCAAGAATTGAATATGATAATGGGCTTAGCTAGTCCTAGTGGAAAAAATTACAAAGAGCGCCTGCGCAAGCATCAGCAGCTGTCCGGCTATTACACTGTCGTGAAGTCAATATGAAAGATTGTCAGAATTATTTGGCATACACCCACTGTCTACCAAAACACTTTGAAGCTCTGGGGATCAAAATGTCATCGGGTAGCTGTGGGTGAAAATGTTAAACTGTGACCATGGCTGCAATTGCCTGCGTCGATTCAAACGATGAACTGGTGGGAACGTGGGAAGCATTAGGAATCTATATGGCACAAGAAGAAAAACGGGAGCAGAGTCCAGGCTCGCTCTCTGCTCAATCAAAAAGAAGGCTCTTTGTTGCGCTAATGCAGCTTATGCACGAAAAGGATTACAGCAGTATTACCGTAAGCGAGCTATCGCAGAAAGCAGAGCTTGACCGACGAACCTTTTATCGTCATTTCAAGTCAAAGGATGAAATCCTCGACCTGATTATCGTCCAGGCTTTCCACAAGCATATAGAAAATTTGAAGGGTCTTTCTAACATGGGAGCCTACGAAGTTAATAAAGCTTACTTCGAGCTACTTGCAGAATATAAAGAGCCTCTTATTCTTTTCAAAGAGCACGGTCTGCTGTCCATTGTTCAAAAGCGCATCTCAGAATACCTTCCCCTTCTCTATAAAATGTTTCCAGCTGAAAGTGCCCAAGAAAATGAATCGTGGGCTCTTACCCACAAAGCTGGAGGTGCCTGGAGTGTTACTGAGCGCTGGATTGAAGGGGGCGCACAGGAAACCCCTGAGGAAATGGCTCGACTGGTAACCCTTTGTGCGCCTGACTTTCTTCCTGAGGACTAGCTGGGCTGCCCTACCTTCTACTCAACACCCTTGACCGCTTCAACCATATTTATTTTGCGTATCCTCTTGCTCAGCAAGAAAGTGGTAGCGAGCGAACATCCAATGACAATACACGACGCAATGATGAGGCTGCTCATCTGCAGGTCTGGATAATACACAATCCTAAAGGAGGAAAAGGTTCCAACATATTGGCCCAAAAACCAGTATCCCAGAGGAATTCCCACTAGCCAGCCAAGCAGCGTAGTTGCGATGTTTTCTCGCATGGCAAGCGCACGTATTTCCCTTCGGTGGAACCCCAATACACGCAAGGTCGCGTAGTCCCTGGTGCGCTCAGTAAAGCTAAGGGCGCCCAGATTGTACAGCACAACAATAACCAGCAAGACTGCAAAGCCAATGATGAGATTAAAGATACTTCCTAGATCTTCAAGCATGTTTTCGATACTTTGCCTTTGATCCTCTACAAGGATCACTTGATCAATCCTTGGATCAGATCTCAAATCATCCACTGTGCCAGAATCTCCAATCAACATCTCTTGTGGCTGAAAGGTCCCTCCGGCATCCTGCCAGATGCTTGCATGCACATAAGTACCCTGTGGTGTGCTTGATGCCAAAATGCCCATTATCTCAAAATCATAGCTATTGGCATCCATTGACACACGTAGTTGCAAACGGTCACCGACCTGCAAATCTGTCGACTGGGCGAAACCTTCAGTTATATATACCCCGCCTTGTTGCCCAGCCTGTCGCTTTCGTTGATGTTCTTGCCATACATAGTCACCCTCAGTAGTCTTCAGTTGAATATAATCACCATCATCAAAGATAGTTAGCACTCTGCTAAAGCCATCATCAGGAGTAGCCCTTGCGATAAGGCTTTGCATCCACTGCCCATCCAATTCATCACGCAAGTCCTCGTTATCTTGAGCGCAATTAAGCATGTTCATGCGGATGCGTGCCTCATGGGTAAACTCTGCCCCAAGAGAACTCTCTATTTGACTGTGCATAGAATCTGGCATGCCAAATCCTGCCATAAGCAGCATCATGCCTCCGGCCACTCCGACAATTCCCATAAGGACACGAATCGGATTAGAGCTTCCATCCCTCCACGCCCAGCGTCCACCAAAGCTCATCTTGCTCCAAAGGCCACGCCGCTCTTTTGCTGGCAGAGCGCTACTCGCCTTTGCACTGCCTCCCCTCAAGTATGCTACTGGCAGTCCCTTTCGAGCCTTTCCTGAGGCCCAGAATGCTGACAGCGTGCAAATGGATGTAATGCCTAGTGCAACCAACAAAGAAGTCCAACTATAAGCAATCGTCAAGCTGGGCAAAGAAAACTCTGACTGCGAGTCAAGGACAATATTTGATATGGGTGGCGCACTTAACAAGCCCACCGCAGAGCCAATTCCGCCTACTAAAAGGCCAAAGGATGCATAGTGAAATCCAATCATCCTGCTTGAATACCCCAGACCCTTTAGGGTTGCAATATCTTTCATCTGGACCTCAATCAGGCGCTTGATAGTTGTATGCATAGCAAGCACTGACAGCAAGACGAAAACAAAGGCGAACATAAGAGAGAGGCCCTGAAGTTGGCTTGGCCTCTCGAGCACATAGGACACCTCGGCAAAAGTTGTCCTATCAGAGTAAGAGAGATAACGATTTCCTAAAATCTCTGGGGCAGCTTCGCGCAGAATGCTGCCACCATTACTATCCTCGCTATCACTGCTGCTCGCAGCGCCATCTATATGGACAACCTCCACAAAATTTGGCGCAGCCATTGGTGCCAACTGATGCTTCATGACAGAATCAGGCACAACGCCATAGCCAAACAACCCTGGCTTTGGAAAGGAAAAATCTGTGGTACCTGTGAAGTATATTCTTGTTGGAGAAAGAATAATCCCTCGGACCTTAAGAGAGCTCTCCAGTCCGTGAGCGTTAACATCAACATAGTCGCCCACCAAAATATTATGCGTCTGCGCATAGTCCAGATTAATCCAGATGCCCTCTAATTCAGGCGCAAGGTCTTCTCCGTACACGACAGTGGGCTTCGAAATATTCTCATTTCCCAGGCTCTCTATAAAAAGGTAGCTGCCCTTACCTGATTGTTGCACGGAGGCTTGCAGCCTTGTTTTAACCGAAATATCGTAAACGCCTTCGGTATTTCTTATTGCCTGGATGTCACCCTTTGTAAATTCTGTGGCAAATATCCAAGAATCAGCAAGGTTACTCTCTTGCACAAATTCAGTAGTGCTGTTATCCATTCCACGCCAAGCACCTTCAAGTCCCACAAAAGCAAGAGCACTTAGAGCTGCCATAAGAAAGACAGAAAAGAACTGTGTCCAATTGCGCAAAAGATCACGCCTTAGCTTTATATTAAGGTAGCGCACTAGAAGCCTGCTCCCCCATCTTGCGAGCAACCGTTTCATCCGCAATGCCTGAAACAAGCTCTCGGACCTGTCCATCGAACAGGCGAATAACCTTGTCAGCACCTGACGCCAATTCTTCGTTATGCGTGACAAGTACAACGGCGACCTCACCTGCCCCTGCGATCTCTTGCAAAATATGTATTACCTGTTGTCCCGTTTTCGAATCAAGAGCACCTGTGGGTTCATCGCACAATAACAGGCGTGGTTTTTTTGCCAAGGCACGTGCAATAGCCACCCGCTGCATCTCTCCTCCAGAAAGTTGATGCGGAAAATTATTCTTTCGTTGTTCCAGTCCTACAGCCTCTAAATAGTAGGTCGCTTCATCTTGATTTCCTGTCAATTGCGCAGCTATGCCCACATTCTCTAGAGCGGTGAGATTAGGAATCAGATTGTAGAACTGAAATACAAAGCCTACGACATCACGTCTATAGTCAGTCAGTGCACCATCCGAAAGAGCAGATACGCTTTCCCCCTCAAATTCAATAGTCCCTTCTGTTGCGCGGTCCATTCCTCCTAAGAGGTTCAGCATCGTACTTTTCCCCGATCCCGAAGGCCCCAGAATCACACTCAATTGTCCCTGCTCGATACTAAGGTTCACCTTATTAAGTGCGACTACCCTTTGGTCTCCAACCTGATACTCTTTGCTAATATTTTTAAGCCTTATCATGTGCTCCCCTTGTGAATTGCTCAGCCTTCTTTCCTGTCACACTCGTGACATAAACACTTTAGAGAAGTACATTTATGCAGGTCAATAGAACGATTGCAGGTTCCTCACATATCAAAATCTGAGACAGGTCATCTACTTAAAAAGCAATAGCTCTGCGTGTGCCCCAACAATATTCTCAAGTGTATGCTACAATATATTCATATAATTTTCACCAATAACACATATAGTAGAGCCGACTTAAGTTTCGCATCGCAAGCTAAGTTGGCTTGGACCGCCAACAGAAGCACACGCCGTTGAAAGGGGCACCTTATGCCCAGTATAAGAAACCCGCCTAAGATATTTACTTCCGGCAACACTGCACTAATTCGACTGACACCCCTAGCTGTCTTTTATCTATTCTTGTGTGCTATTTTCATCTGCGCAGGTAACATTACTATTGCAGAGGCCTCAGTGCCCACACAAGCTGAATCTGCTATCACAGTAATCGCTAAAAGCAATACAAGTTTTGAAGTTCCTGTAGGCACTTCACGCGCAGGTCTCATCACTATGCTGCGTGAAAATTATGGCAATCCTACCCCCGCCCTCGATAGGATGACCCTTGTAATCGGCGGAAGATCACTGCACCTAAGCGACGCTGAACGTAGATCGCTTACTCCCCGACAAATCAATTTCAATCACATGGCTGACGCCATCCTTACAGCAAGTAAGCGTCCCAATTCTCGCATCAATGCTAATGAAGCCATAGTGCGCGGACTGGACGCAAACGCTGTCAACAAAATTGTCGAAAGGTATCGCAATGAAACGAAGGTCGCACCACAGAATGCCCGCTATGTCTTCAATTCGCGCAAGAACCGCCTTGACGTATCTGGTGGAAGAACAGGCAGCATTGCCCCTCGACCTGAAGTTCGCAAAGCAATCAATGACGCCATGATTCAATTCGCAAGGCAAGGTTACGGCGGCAGAGTAACAACCCGCAATGTACCACGCTCTCTTGCCCTCGATAGCAGTGCAGCTACTGGACAAAAATTAGACAAGATTATTCTGGTTGTTCGCTCTGAGCGCAGGCTTTTTCTCTATGATAAGGGAAAGCTAGTCACGCAGTATCGTATTGCCGTTGGACGCAAGGGTAATGCAACCCCACAAGGAAATTTTGTCATTGGGCTAAGACGGAAAAGTCCAACCTGGAACAATCCTGGCAGTGCTTGGGCACGCAAGATGCCAAAACGAATTGGCCCTGGCCCCAATAATCCGCTAGGTGTCCGTGCCCTCAATCTTGACCGTGAAAATGGCAAACCAACGCTGTTGCGCATCCATGGAACTTCAAACACAAGGTCAATTGGACAGGCTGCAAGTGCTGGGTGCATCCGCCTCACTAATCAAAATATTGTAAAACTTTTCAATCAGGTGCCCAGTGGTACAAAAGTCTGGATTCGCTAGCATCTTTCTATGCCTCCTAGCGTCTTCAACACTCTTTCACGCCATCACTTTGTGCATTGCCCCAGACTTCCTGCGTTCTTCCCATATCTTTCACTCCATGCCCTATGTCCGCCCTCTTAGTTCATGTAGTTTTAGCGTAGGGTCAAGAAAACAGATAATATAAAGTAGTGTAAACTTTGTAGGGGATTTTTTGACTGCTATTTTGCCAGTAAGCGCAGTCAATATTCGTTCAAAATCTGACAAGATAAGAAGTTGGCCAACAAAGAAAGAATAGGTGTACAGACAATGATGAGGAAAATCAGAACTTCTGCATTAGTCTTCATGATGCTCGCATTGCTCATAGCTCCTTTGTCCCTAAGTCCACTGACTGCTGGGGCTTCTGAAGCCGAGGGACAAGCAGTACAGACACAGGTGGGTGGTGAAGCCGTTCCCTTCGACACTCTAATTTACAAAGTAATGCAGACGCACAATCAATGGATTGTAATAATAGGCGGAACCTTGGATGAAAGTGTCCCCTTGCCAGCAACCGTCGAAGTTGCTGTTCCTGCGGGTTCGCCCGTCTTTTGGTTTGGGGAAGTAGGCGGCAGCGGTGATCCCGCGCTAGACCCCAGATTCCCTGGAGACCTGTCGCAGATGCGCCGCACTGAAGGCGACCTTGATATCTACACAGCAGTTATGACCACTTATCATAATATGCAAATTGAATATCGCCTCAACCACAATCCGTTCTCTCAAGGACCTGACGGGCCAACAATCGCCCTCGAATATACACCCCTGCAAGATGTTCGTGAGCTAAGACTTGCCGCAGCACTACCGCCAGGCGGAGCGGTGCTCGCGCGCGATATCGATTTCCTCGGCAATAGCCCAGTTGACCCAAATGATCCCAGCGCAGAGCGCAGTCCTGCCTTTGCGCGTATTTTCCCTGATGCTCAGGGGGGACAACTTTATTCAACGGAGATTACCTACACTATCACTGGTGGTGGCTCGGCCGCCTCGAACCTTCCTGATGTCGTTATATACGGACTAGTTGTCGCTGCCGTTGTCGCTGCAGCTGTCATTTTCCTCTTATTCGCAAAGGGAATGAGGCGAACCGACCATGACGAAGACTATTATTACGAGAACTATGCAGGCGACGAAGATGAAGAGGATGAAGAGTACGACCATGAAGATGACGATGACGACAGCAATGAGTCATCTTTTGTTAAAAGGCATTAGTCATTCCATAGATTGAAAGTCGAAGATTCATGAATCAATCGCTATCCTATAAGATAAGGCTCAAGACATCTGTCTTGGGCCTTATTGCTCTATCCTTAGTAGGCACACTCCTCCTAGCAGGACTGGCAAACGCTTCCGCTGCCTACGCAAATCCTACAAATCCAGATCTTGAGCTTGCAAGCAATGAAATCGCTGAAATCGAAATCCTGCAATATAAGATCTTTCGTACACGCGAAGGTTACGCTGCGCTTGTAGGGGGTTCACTCACTGAAGATACACCTTTGCCTACACTCTTTGAAGTCCAGATCCCTGCAGGGTCTGAAGTTATTTGGTTCGGAGAAATCAGCGGCGGTCCCAGAGACGAAGACCGCGTCTTTCCAGAACCCTTCACTGTACGCACAGAGGGTGCTTATGACATCTACACAGCTGCCATAAACGACCATGTATTTCAAATCGAGTTTCTTCTCATTGAAGATCCTTTTGAGGCTTTAGGCGGAGGAGAGCACGTCTACTTCCTTAGCTATACACCTCTCCGTGATGCCCGGGCACTGCGACTTGCAGCATATCTGCCCAGGAACAGCAATGTCAAAGACCCCAGCTTTCAACATATAGGCTTTGCCCCCGATTCTGAAGATCCACTCTATGGGATATCCTTCTTCGATGTTGTGGGCGGACAAAACTATCAAGCAGACCTCAGATACGGTCCTTCCCCAGAAATCGCACGTCAGGGACAAGCAAATCTGGCTGAAGGCATCCTTGTTACAATTGGAATAGTTGTAGCCTGCGCTCTGGGAGCCAGTGTCATCTTCTACCTTTCAAAAAACCGCAAGGCACGTGCAAAGGCTGAGCTTGAATATGTCAGTGGCGACGACCACGATGAAGAAGACGATGAATAGATGGGCACATCTATGACAGCAAGCCCAAAGGTGGCAGGGGGAACAGACATGGTTTCCATGGCAACAAAAATATTGAAGAAGATACCAAAGGCCGTCTTTCTTAGCCTTGCCTTTACAGTCGTGCTAGGACTTAGCCTTTTCATAACTTCAGTTGCAATCCCAACTGACAGCACTGGCAATAGCAATCAAGCATTCGCTACCGACATACATCCATTCAATGAGCCACCCGACATAGATCCTGAGCAAATCGCCCACTTCTCATGGATGCAATACAAATTCTTCCGCGCCCCCGATGGCTACACTGCAGGTATTTGGGCTGTCCTTGACCCTGAAGTCCCCCTGCCTGCCACTATTCAGATTGCCGTTCCCGAAGCCGCAGATGTATTTTGGTTTGGGCCTGTTCCAGAGGGCGGAGTAAACCAAGAGTCTCCTCAATTTCATGACTATCATGTCTATACTGACGAAGCACAGGGACTCAAGATCTACACCGCTGTTCTCACGAATTCTCATCAGGTGCAAATTGAGCATTACTTTTGGGGAGAGGCCTTTGCATTCCCTATCAGAACACTGCCCAACGGGGATCATTCCATTCGCATTAGCTACACTCCCTTGCATGACGTTCCAACTTTGCGTCTTGCAGCCTTCCTTCCCGAAGGAAGTGCCATCCGTGACCACCTTGATGTTGACTTTCTTGGGGTGAGCCCCACAACAGGTGATCCTGCTTTTGCCATGACCATAGAAGATGCTCAGGGTTTGCAAAACTACACTGTAGAAATCGAATACCTTCCAGCAGAAATTACCGCAAGGCAAAACCAACCTGGAGTAGGTAGCGGAATTCTTATTGCTATTGGCGTTGTTGTGGCATCATTTGCACTAGGCGCAGGCGCTCTCTACTTTATGCTCCAAAAGCGCAAATCAGGAAAGTCCGCAGATGCAGAATCTGATAAAAACAAAAATGCCGACGAGGAAAATATCTTTTCTCATGAGTAACATGCAGCAAGACTTAAGATAGTTCGCACTAGGCAAGTTAACACCAAGCAAGACAAGTAGTCAAACGGAGGAGTACCATGTCATTAAGTATGCCCGAAGATAGAGAATTGATTCTGCGCGACAAAGCAGCACGGGAAGGCTTCGACGTTCCTCAAGAGGTGTATGACTTTTTAACGCAGCGCTTTGACACCGAAAACAAGCTGAAAAGCGAACTGATCAATATCGCAATGTTTGCTGCCCATAGGCAGATACCTATTAGCCTTGACGTTGCAAAGCTTGTTGTTGATGGCGAGAGAGTACGTCCTCTCTCGACTATGACTCCTGAATTTGAGGCAGAGGCTGCTGCAGCCGCAACAGACGTAGCAAGCAGTACCGCGAGCAATACAGCAGCTCAGGCAACTCAGAGCGCAGACTCCAATGATTCTGCTACCACTACCAAATCTACCACTGAAGAAGCTCCTACCCTCTTTAACTTTGATAATACAGAGGTAGTAACGCACAGCGAAGAAACTGCTGCTACAACAAGCGATGTATTTTTCATCCCTCTGCGCACGCAACGGAAACGTTCCTTGCTGGAACGTATTAATCTGGCAATGACTCGCGCAGGCATCGATAACATGATCGCAGAAGGCGATAAGGTCGCCATCAAGGTACATTTTGGTGAAGAAGGCAACACAGGCTTTGTAAGCCCCCTCTACGCACGTAATATTGTTAGTCGCGTAAAAGAGCTAGAAGCAAAGCCTTTCTTGACAGACACTAACACACTGTATTCAGGCAAACGTCAAAATGGCGTAGATCATACAGAGCTTGCTATTGCCAATGGCTTTGGCTATTCGTCAGTAGGTGCACCTATCGTAATTGCAGATGGCTTGATTAGCCGTGACTCTGTTGAAATAGCCTTTGAGGGTGGCACGCACTTTGAGTCAGTGCGTATTGCTAGTGCAGCTGTAGATGCTGATGCCATGATCGTAGTTAGCCATGTCAAGGGTCACGGGGAAGCAGGCTTTGGCGGTGCGCTTAAAAATATCGGCATGGGACTAGGCTCTCGTAGCGCAAAGCAGCGCATGCATTCAGGAATCAAACCTAGTGTCACCGTAGATAACTGCACGGCCTGTAGTCGTTGCAGCAAATGGTGTCAGCCAAAATGCATCGAGATGAAGCAGGGTGCAACAGGAGCACGTTTTGCCCACATAGACCAAGAAAACTGCAATGGCTGCGGTGAGTGCCTCACAGCCTGTGCCTTTAATGCCATCGAAATTAACTGGAGCACTAGCCCCCAGGATTTCCTTGAAAAGATTGCCGAACATGCCGCAGGAGCACTTTCAACTTTTGCTGCTGAAAAAGTCATTTACCTAAACTTTTTGACCAATATAACCCCCGATTGCGATTGCTGTTCATTTTCTGACGCACCCATTGTTCCTGACATCGGAATACTGGTAAGCACTGACCCTGTGGCAATTGATCAGGCCTCTGTTGATCTGGTCGAGCAAGCCATAGGAACTGCAGGTTCCCGCGGAGAAGGCATTGGATGTGGCGAAGAAAAATTTGAGGCTCTTCATGGAGTTAAGCCCTCCGTAGCAATGCGCTATTCAGAAAAGTTGGGTCTAGGCACTCAAAACTATCGCCTACGCACTGTCGGCTAGAGACCTATGCTCGCTAAAGCACATAAAAATGCTTCAACTGGCGTACTGCATATAGTAGCCACACCCATCGGCAACCTAGGCGACATGACCCCGCGTGCTAGCGAAACTTTACGCACCGTTGATGTGGTCTATTGCGAAGACACTCGTGTGTCCCGGCGCCTATTTAATCACTTTGAGATAGATGTCCAGCTACGCCGTTTTGACGACAGGACAAGCACGCAAAAAATTCCAGAAATCATAGACCTGCTTGCTCAAGGACAAAATGTTGCCCTTATAAGTGACGCGGGCACCCCTGTTATATCTGACCCTGGAATGCCCCTTGTAGCAGCTGCCCACAAAGCAGGATTTGAAGTATTGTCTGTGCCAGGAGCATGTTCTGCTGTTGCAGCCTTATCAATTAGCGGACTGCCTGCTCATGCCTACTATTTTGGAGGCTTCCTCCCACGCAAACAGGGAAAGCGTGAAAATCTACTTGCTGCTCTAGATACGTTAAATGCTACGCTGATTTTCTATGAATCACCCTACCGTGTCACTGCAGTCTTACAGCAGCTAGCTGAACTCTACCCTGACAGGCAAGCAGCGGTCGCCCGCGAGATTACAAAGCGCTACGAGGAACTCATCCGCGGGAACCTCACAGAACTGGCTGATGAATTTGCCCAGAGGAAAGAGGCCGCTGACGCAGGCAAAGCTGCAAACATAAAAGGTGAATTCGTTATACTAATAGCACCCAATGGTTTCAGTGGTGCACAGCAGCTCTCTTGATAACTGCTCTAACACTCAACCCAAACCATCAGGCCTACCCGACCAAAACAAAGGATGACAGAACAATGAAATACGCAATTGTAATACTTGATGGAGCCGGCGACTGGAAATTGCCTCAACTACAAGACCAAACTACTCTTGAAGCAGCCGCAACAACTATCCTAGACATGATGGCCTCTCAGGGTATAAGCGGTGTTGCGCGCACAGTTCCTGCTGGCATGGAAGTCTCTTCAAATGCGGCCTGCACTTCGATTCTAGGCTATGACCCCTGTGCCAATTTCGTAGGACGTGGTGCTATTGAGGCCGCAGCACAGGGCATTACCTTGGCAGAAGACGAAGTAGCCATGCGCTTTAATACGCTAACGATTCAAGATGGTGTCATGGCTAGTTACAGTGGTGACAACATCAGCACTGAGGACTCTACCGCGATTGTCACACGCCTAGCACAGCTGCTTAACGACGATACTTTCACCCTCTATCCTGGTAAAAATTATCGCCATATCCTTGTCGTAAAAGGCCATCCCGAAATCCTGGACTTTAGCTACACGCCCCCTCATGACATAAGCGACCAGCCCGTCACTGACAAAGAGCTGCCCACAGGCAAGGGTGCAGAGCTCCTCTGGCACCTAATGCAAGCAGCACATGAAGCCTTAAAAGACTGTCCAACCAACAAAGCACGCATTAATAAGGGGAGCCTGCCCGTCACTGATATCTGGCCTTTCTGGCCAGGTGCTGCCCCCCGCAATCTGACCCCTTTTAAAGAGGCTCATGGCTTGCAGGCTACCATGACAAGCAGTGTTGACCTGCTACGCGGCCTTGCTGTGCTCTTTGGAATCAACTTCATGGAAGTAGAGGGCGTTACTGACGGCCTTGACAACGACTACGGAGCACAGGCTATAGCGGCCATAGAGGCTCTAGAAAATGATGAGGCTGACCTTGCCCTTATCCACGTAGAGGCTCCTGACGAAATGGGGCATCAGGGCGACATTGAGGGCAAGTTGCGTGCCATAGAAAGCATTGACCGCGAAATCATGACCAGGTTGTTCAGTCTTGCAAAACGACTGTCCAAAGAAGCTGACGGTCCAGGATTTAGAATTCTCGCCATGCCTGATCATTTCACCCCTATTGAAACGCGAACTCACGAAGACGACCCTGTGCCTTTCCTCATATGGGGTGATGGTATTGAACCCAACGGCGCAAGTGCCTACAGTGAGGATGAATGTGTCAGCACTGGCCTAACCCTTGATCCCAAGGGTTATGAGGTAATGGATCTGCTACTTAAGAAATAGCTTGCACCGTTGCAAATTGCACCAAGCACTAGCTGCGCTAATTCTAAACCTTGCCCGCGATAAGGCGACCCATAGACACAGCTCTGAGCCTACTATCAAGACAGAGTTCATCATTTCTTAGATTGCCGCGCCTAACAGCCATAGAACCTACCGCGTTAATATTTGCCGCAGCAAGGTGGCGACGGATACGTCTGATTGAAGCATTGTTGAGGGCATTTGGGGCAAAATAAGCTCCAATGCCACCTTCGCTCGCAGAACTGGTAATGATGATGGCCCTTTTCGTATCTCTGGCTATCTTTGAAAGGTAGTCATTGGGCGCACCAAAGCCAGGTAGAGCTGGTTGAGCCTCACGCTCAGCATCAAAATAGGTTTTAAGACGCGCGAGAAAAGCGCATAGAGCCTTTGAGTTACGCGCCCTCTCATCAGGGGCAGAGATAATAATGCCATTTGCCTCTGAGATATGGTCCATTAATTCAGGCAGGTCGTCCTTCATCTTGCAGCCTTCGCCCATGACACAGAGCTTGCAGCTAAGACAGTTCATGATTCGGTAGTCAGATAGACGAATGTAGACCAATTCCGCCCCTGCGTCCTCCGCGGCTTCTGCCACCGTCAAAAGAGTGCGGTTGAGGGTGTAATCCCCCCTGCTTGCATCAATGGCTACAATTTTCATAGAGACAGCCTACTATGCAATTTTAGGCCAATTTTACCAACTTTAGGGGATTTTGAGTGACGAACAGACAGGTGCGGCACCCGCACCACAAAATTGCGAGCAACATCCCAAACAACAAGCTCTGCCTGTTTCATGCTTCAAGGCTAATAAAAATTACATGAGAATGTCAAGGCTTTATCACAACTTTATTCAATAAAAGGCAAAATGTTGTGGATTAATGGGCCTCAACTACCCTATCTGGTAGCTTAATCAGTAAATCAGTCAACAGGTCAATCTGGTAAGCACGGCTTACAGACCAGCCATATGATTAAGTCTTCAGAGTCATCTAGGGCTTGTTCTGGCGAGTATATTCATACATCAAAGCGGTAGCAGCCTGTGCAACATTAAGCGAGTTAACTTTGCCATACTGGGGAAGCTTGACCAGAAAATCACAATTCTTCTGCACAAGGCGTGAAAGACCTGTGCCCTCTGCCCCCATCACAAGGGCAATTTTCCCTGATAGCTCTGTGTCCCAGGCCGCATCATCTGCGTACTCACTTGCACCAGCAACCCAATAGCCAGCCTCTTTCAACTGCTCAAGGGCACGACTAATATTAGTAACCTGTGCTATAGGCAAATGTGACAAAGCTCCAGCTGCCGATTTAAAAGCTGCAGGGGTCACCGCAGCTGCCCTATCCTTTGCAACAATCAAGCCAGCAGCACCTAAGACTTCTGCACTGCGTGCAATAGCACCCAAATTTCCAGGATCAGTAACGTGGTCTAAGACAACGACTAGCTCATGCGGCGGCTGTTTAACCTGCCCAGATTGACTAGCCTCACTAGCACGCTCAATAAGCTTTCCCAGCGGAGTGTACTCGAAAGGCGCCGTCCAAATCATGACCCCTTGATGCGCACCGTGCTCGCTAATATTATCAAGTTCGGGACGCTTAACAAATTTCGGCTTGACTCCTTGACTATGCAGGTAGGCAAGTATTTCATCAATGCTTTTATTGGATTTTACCCCATGCAATACTAAAGCTTTTTGAACCTTTAGACCACTTCGCAAGGCTTCGAGAATCGCATTCCTGCCTTCAATACGCATGCTATCTCCTATACACTTACTTCTTTACCAACTGAGGACCAGCAGCTGTATCTTTAATCACAAAGCCCAGTGTATCTAATTCGTCCCGGATTTCATCGGCCCGCGCCCAATCTTTATTTGCGCGCGCAGCACTGCGCTCTTCTAGTAAAGCCTCTGCCTGTGGATTGACCACTTCTTGCACGCGCGCCTCAAGCGTAATTCCCAACACATCAAACAGCTCAATTAAGGTATCGGCTGCTGCTTGCAACGCCACTAGTTCATCCTCATCAAGTGCTGCTGCCTCTTTGTCCCCTTCTTGGATAGCAGTACTATCAAGAAAGGTATTGATGTCTCGCACCAGATCAAAAAGGTGGCCCACTGCACCCGCAGTGTTAAAGTCATCATCCATTTCTGCCTGAAAAGCACTGCGCACTTCACGGTAAGCAGACTGCAGCTCTGTTGCAGCAGTGCTCGGAAACATCTGGCGTGCTAGCTGGCGCTTCTTTTTAAGCTCATAAGTCTTCTCCAAGGCAAAAGCTGCCCGATCAACTAATGATTGAATGCGATTTAGGCTAACCTCTGCCTCTCTCAAGCGCTCTTCTGAGAAATCAAGTGGGCTGCGGTAGTGCGTCTGCAACATAAGTAGGCGTACAACCTCTGCCTTATAATCTTTAAGCAGATCATGCAATAGCATAAAGTTGCCCAGCGATTTACTCATTTTTTCGCCAGAGGTTTGCAGCATACCTCCATGCATCCAATAGCGTGCCATCTCTTTGCCCGTTGCAGCCTCGCTTTGCGCAATTTCATTTTCATGGTGTGGAAATACCAAGTCGACTCCCCCGCCATGAATGTCAAAAGGTATGCCTAGCTCGACATCACTCATAGCACTACATTCAATGTGCCAACCAGGACGACCCTTTCCCCAGGGACTTTCCCAGAAAGGCTCGCCCGGCTTTGCAGCTTTCCACAAAGCAAAGTCAAGGGGGTCGCGCTTTTGTTCGTCAACTTCTTTGCGTGTGCCATGTCTTAAATCGTCAATATCACGACCAGAAAGCTTGCCGTACTCTTTGAAGGATCGTACGCTAAAATAAACATCTCCTGTGTCATTGGCGTAAGCATGGCCCGTTGTAATAAGGTGCTCGATCAGCTCAATCATTTCTGAAATAGTACCCGTTGCTTTAGGACGCACATCAGGATCAAGCACACCGACAGAGCGCATGTCAGCTACGAACGCATCTGTGTAAAACTCTGCGACCTCTTCAAAACTGCGGCCTTCTTCCTGTGAACGTGCAATAATCTTGTCATCAATGTCGGTAACGTTTTGAATAAAGGTCACCTCATAGCCACGCCAGGACAAATAGCGACGGATGACATCAAAGGACAGAAAGGTGCGTGCATTGCCTACATGGATGTAGTTATAAACTGTCGGTCCGCAAACATACATGCTGACCTTGCCAACATCACGAGGCTCAAAAGTTTCTTTTTTACGACTAAGCGTGTTATAAATTTTCATAGGCATGATTATAACTTAGACTACCTGAAGAAAGGCGTCTAAAAAGTGGGCACTACTCTGCCATCATAGTGCTCATTAATGAAATCTCGCAGCTCTTCAGAATTGAGTGCATCTGCCAACTTTTGAATCGCTGCGTCATTTACTCTTTCAGCACGAACAACCAAATAGTTGGTGTAACGCGTAGCTGCCTCAGAAGTTCTTTCTTCGGCAACAAGGGCTGTATCAAGGCTTAGGCCGTTTTCTAGGGCATAGTTACCGTTGATGACAGCAAAGTTCACGTCTTCTAGCAAGACAGGTAGCTGTGCTGCCTCGGCTTCAATAAACTGAAGATCATAGTCATTGACTACAATATCGCGATAAGTCGTGTAAAAGCCAACGTCTTCACTGAGGGTAATAAGTCCTGCATCTTGTAACAGATTCAGGGCGCGTGCCCCATTAGTGGGATCTCTGGGAATGGCGACCGTAGCAGCAGTTGGAATATGATCCAAGGAAACCGTTTTTCCTGGATAAAGTGCCAGAGGTTCAAAATGAACACCTCTCACCGATCTAAGGTCAGTTCCATTTTCCATATTGAAGCTTTCCAGATAGGGTATGTGCTGGAAAAAGTTTGCGTCAATTTCTCCTGCATCTAGAGCTATGTTTGGCAACACATAGTCTGAATAGATTTCTATTTCAAGCTCTACTCCTTCACCGCGCAACTTATAAGTAAGGAAGTCAAGTATCTCTGCGTGAGGCACAGCAACTGCTCCTACGACAAGTCGCTCTAGGTCCTCAGGCGAATCAGTGTCACATGCTATCAAGCTAAATGACAGCAGCACCAACAATGCAACCGTAAGCATGCCTGCAGATACGAAGGTGATTTTTCTCATATAGCGTCTCATACCTTGCTCCTTTTAATTGAATAGAGAGTGAGTCCATGCTCACTCTCTATTATCTCAAATGTGCCTAATCTATGCCATTGAGACACAGCAGCTTAAGCAGTCCTATTTATGCTTTTCTAACATCATGCTTTGCCAGCATATGGATAAGAATCGAAGAAAGTCCTTCTTTTAATTCCTGAAGATCTACTTCAGGGTCTGCTTCAAGATCTGAACCTAGGGAAAGCCTTTTGATTTCTGCTGGATTTTCTATATCTGCTACCAGTGATTCGATTAGTTGGTCAACATCTTCTGTGGGATCTACTATCGCAAGATCTGCGTACTTTAAGGCAGTGTGATAAAGATCTTTGTACCATTCTGCATCATGCTCGCTGTCTTCATCAGCTAACATGTCATCAAGGACTACTACGTTGGGCAGCTTGTAATCTTTCACCAGACTTGTCGGTGTGGCAAAAATCATAAGCTCTAACCTAAAGTCATCTGATTTGCGATTTAACATCTCTCCCACCCACTCGGGCGGCTTTGGGCAATTGGCCTCTTTTCCTATGAGCATGCCCCCTAGTGCATTTGAAGACCCGCTAATGGGAAAAGGTCTATAAGTCAAAAGGTAATCCTTGCTGTATTTCTTCCATCTTTTCTTTGAGCTGTATACGTAAATGTCGTATTTTTCACCGCAAGCAGCAACGCATGATTGCAAAGCTTCCATCAGGTTTTGTAGGTGCTGATCTTGCTTTTCGTCATCAGCTCTTCCTTCAATGTAAACACCAATGCGCGGTCTTCTCTCTAGGCTTTTATCTATGCTCACTTCTGCTTATCTCCTTCTAGACTCTTTCAGGCTCTTTTAAAGCTATTGATTATTCTAGATTACAGATTCATCTTCTAGTATCTAGTTTTAGCAGGCTCGATTTGCTCAATAGTGCCCATCACATTACAGCTAGGGTGCTCTGCCAATTTCTTCAAGTGTCGGGATGTCAATGTCAAGAATATCAAAGTAATAATCACCACCCCAGTCTACGGTCTCTGGTAGATAGGATAGGCCTATGCCGACACGTTCCTCCATGGCACTTATCATGTAGTCGTGAAATATCTGGGCAGGATAGCTGCCTCCTGATACATTTCTGCCGCGTATATCACGCATTTCTATTTGCGCCTCAGGAAAGCCCATCCAGACTTCCGTAGTTACCCCTTCTGCCCAACCCACGAACCAGGCATCGTGATAATTTTGCGTCGTTCCCGTTTTTCCTGCAACATCAACGCTGGGGATATCAGCCCTTCTGCCCGTACCTGCAGTAACCGCCTCGCGCAAAATACCACGGACCTCCCTGCCTGTTTCAGCAGAGAAGATACGTTGTTGCTCAGGTTCATCAGGAGCTGCATATAAGATCTCAGCTTCATCATCTGCGTCAGCAGCAGCACTTGCAGCTACTACCCAGTTAACCACACGAGGGTTTACATCAACTCCATCTTTTGCAATGGTGGTATAAGCCCGTGCCATCTCTAGCGGGGAAACACCGTAGCGCAACCCCCCTAATGAGAGAGCCGGGTCAGGCTCCATAGGGGCTGCAAAGCCCAGATCATGAGCAAGTTGTACTACCTCATCTGGGCCGACTTCTATAATTAGACGCGCATAAACCGTGTTAATAGAGGAAATAGTCGCGTCTCGCAAAGACAGGGGGGATGCAGATGTGGCTCCGCCATAATTACTGACATTCCACATTTCATCTTTCACCATGACCTCAAAGGGACTTGCATCAAAGGTGTCACCTGGTAAACGTCCTGATTCCAGGGCAGCAATCAGGGTAAGCGGCTTGAAGGCAGAGCCTGGCTGGCGACGCGCCTGCACCGCTACATTGAACTGCTTTTCATCCCAATCCTTACCTCCAATGAGGGCAAGGATGGCGCCATCACTGTGGCGCATAGTCACCAGCGACACGGTTGGATCGTCCTCGTCATCAGAGTCATTAAAAGTGCTCGCAGCGCCCTCCGCTGCCTCTTGAATTGCTGGATCAAGGGTCGTGTAGATATAAAGGCCACCCTGTGCGATACGCTCTTCATCTATGAGGTTTGGCAGCTCACGTTGTACCAAGTCAACAAAAAAGGGATAGCGCACATCACTTACGCGCGCACTGCGCGGTGCAATTTCAAGCGGAGTATTCCTGGCCTCTATGTATTCTGCCTGATCAATAAGCTCTTGATCCCGCATAGCTGCTAGGACAAGATTTCTACGCTGCTCAAGAGGTTCAGGGTCTTCATGAGGGCGGTAGGCAGAAGGCATGTGCAAGACACCCGCAAGAGTGGCCGCCTGCGCAATAGTAAGGTCTTCAGGTTCAATGTCAAAAAAGATATCAGCAGCAGCAGATATACCGTAAGCACCCTGCCCAAAAAAGGCCATGTTTAGATAGGCCGCTAAAATGTCGCGCTTATCTCGCTCCATTTCAACGCGGGAGGCTAGAATTGCCTCTTCAACCTTTCGCATTAATGATTGGTCCTCGCCCGCATACATCATTTTCATAAGCTGCTGGGTGATAGTTGATCCACCTTCTACAATTTCACCAGCCTGTACGTTGCGCTGGACAGCGCGCACGATGCCGCGTACATCGAGTCCTGAGTGGTCGAAAAAGCTTTGATCTTCAATAGCTACCGTGGCGTCAAACATGACTTGTGGAAGGTCTTCTGTCTGCATAGGCAAGCGCTCTGTATCACCATGCCATATGGCAAGAACAGAGCCGTCATTGGCAAGTATGGTAGAGGGACGTGATGATCTGCGCTCAATGGCTTCTATAGAGATATCAGGCAAAGGTTGGGACATAATGTAGCCAATGCCTGCAATTAACACAAGGGTAATTGTGCCTATGACGCAGGCTAGATAGACGATGTAGTGCACGAAATGCTTTTTAGGCTTTTCAGCCTTCTTCGCCTTTCGGTCCTTTTTGGCTTTCTTCGTCTCTTCTGCCATGGTGATTAGGTTATTAGGGTCTTGACGCCCCTACAAAGTTATTGCGAAAAGCTGGCGAGAACCTAACTACGTCACCGGTACGCGGTGAATGAATCATCTGGCCACCACCAACATAGATCCCCACGTGATGAATGGGACTTCCAAAGAATACCAGGTCACCTGGGCGAATGTCAGCACGACTAACGCGCTGCCCTGCGTTAATCTGATTGCGAGAAACACGCGGCAGATTGACACCAACCTGTCTGAATACATAGCTAGTAAAACCTGAACAGTCAAAGCCTGCCGGAGTTGACCCGCCCCACACATAGGGAGTTCCTAGATAGCGCTTGGCAATGTTTACTACTTCGCTACGTGGCTGTCTTGAGGGGGTTGGGAAGGATTGTCCACCACTAGTGAAGGCAGGACTGTCTGCACGTGCTGCAGCTGCAGCACGTTCTGCTGCCTCTTGCTGCGCTTGCAATTCGCGGACCTCTGCCTCGAGACCGCGCAAACGGGCTTGCCTGTTGGCGAGCTCTGTCTGTGCACGCTGACGCGCCTCACGCATTCTTTCGCTTTGCGCCTGCGCTTCTGCTTCTTCCTCAAGAAGTTGCTCGCGCAAAACCGTTATTTCCTGGCGCAGTTCTTGCAGTTCAGCAGAGCTTGCAGCATCACTACGATTAAGGTCTTCTAGTAAGGTCCAGAGGTTTGCGAATTCTTCAAAAGAGGTTGCTCCTAAGATTACCTCAAGAATCCCTGATCCAGCAGAACCGCTACGGTATACTTCGTTTGCGCGCGTATTAAGATGCGTTTGAACAGTGTCGAGGCGCTCTTCAGTTACCTTCAGACGTCCGTCTGCTTCTTCGCGACGCTTTACCGATTGCTCATAGGCATAGCGCGCTTCGTTATAGTCATCACTTGCTACATCAAGTCTGCGGTCAAGTTCCTCAACCTCGCGGGCGACCTGACGAACTTGCTCCTGCCTATTTTGCAGCGTTGGGTTTGCATAGGCAACTGCAGGTCCAAAGCTCTGAGAGGATTGCACAGGAAGGAATCCATCGAAAACTGGAAGTACAACAGTACTTAAGATCAGCATGCTTAACACTATTGCCAGTGACCTTCTTGCCACCGCTTCCTTGAATGTCCCCTTTGCCACCATATGAGAAAAACTCCTTGAATTAGCTTATTGTATGGTCAAATTACTCTGTGCCACAATCAACACAGTCTACCAAACTTCACTCAATTGCCGCAAGGCAAAGCGCGTCAAGCAGTCTTGATGCCATGAGCTGCAAGCCAACGGGCAGACTTGACTCTGTACCCGACTCAAGCAAGCTTAGGGGCACATAGATGCACAGTTCGTAAGCAGGAATTTGACCAGCGGCAACCAATCCTTGCCCTTGCCCTGCCTCTTCCTTGAGTCTTTTCAGTGCCTTTTTAAGGTCACCTAGACTCGCTGCAAAAGACTTGAAGTCATTTTGGTAGTAAATTGCTGAAGCTTCAAGGGTTCCACTTTGAATTCGGCCCTGAGTCTGCTGGGTCTGCAACGGTTCTCCAGCAAAGACACGCACCAAAACTGAGGTGGCAGGTGTGGTCAAACTCCCCCCCCTTAGATCTTCACGGGCAGCATCTTCAAGGTTGTTCGCATAACGCACCAGGCGGCGCAGAGCAGCCTGAATCGCTGGATCGCAGCTGGGACAGCTGGCAAGCGACATTTCGCCGTCAGCAGGCTGCACAGGTGACTGTGCTTGAAAATCAAAGTAGAAATCCATGAGGGCAAGATACTGCTGCTGCGGAGTCCCCTTGGCAAAAGAATGTGATCCCCCCTCTTTGCCCCCCCATATGTGATGAAGGTCAAAGAGTGCTCGCAGGGTGTCATTGCCCACTAAACCATCAGGATTGATGTCGTAATTTGCCTGGAATTCAGTAACTGCGTGCTCGGTACTGGTTCCAAAGATGCCATCAGCACCCCCTGTCACAAATCCCAGATGGTTGAGTGCATGTTGCAGCTGTGTCACATCTGCTCCGTGAAAGTAGGGCATGCGTAAATACAGCATGCGATCACCTAGTTCAAAACTGCTGTCAACAAGAGTCGACCAAGTACGCGGGCCAACTGCACCTGTAGGTTCGATGCCATTTGCGCGCTGAAACTTTTCTACCGCAGCAAGTGTTTCTTCAAGAAAAGTACCGCTAGTACCCTCTGTTCCAATTGCATAGCCTAGAACGCGTAGACGACGCTGGATATCCTCTACAGCTGGACCTTTATCTTTATATTTAATAGGCTTCATATGTTGTCTATTTTATGACAGTGTTCTTTGCGGCAATTTCTTCAGAGATAGGAAAGGGCGCTGCAAAATGACAGGCACACAGGTGTCCTGGACCAACTGTTTGCAGCTTTGGCACTTCTTCTGCACAGCGCTTTAGCATCTCTGGATCGCTTTGTGCCAGAGGACAGCGTGTGTGAAAGTGACATCCTGCTGGTGGGTCAATAGGTGAAGGCGGGTCTCCTGCTAAGAGAATCCGGTTACGCTGACGCTGTTGTTCTGGATCAGGCACTGGCACCGCTGAAAGCAAGCACTGTGTATAAGGATGATGAGGGGTCTCATACAGACCACGCCAGTCACTACGCTCAACTATTCTGCCTAGATACATAACAGCTACGTCATCAGAGATATGCTGCACCACCGACAGGTCATGTGCAATAAACAGGTAAGCAATACCTAGTTCACCGCGCAGTTTTTCTAGTAGGTTCAAAACCTGCGCCTGGATAGAAACGTCTAGGGCGCTGACAGGTTCGTCACAAATGATGAGCTTAGGGTCAAGAGCAAGGGCACGCGCAATTCCAATACGCTGCCTTTGGCCACCGCTAAATTGATGCGCATAGCGGTTGATGTGCTCTGGGTTAAGGCCTACGATATCAAGTAGCTCTTTAACACGCTTAAGGCGCTGCTGTTTGTTACCCATCTTATGAATGGCAAGAGGCTCACCTACTAATTCACCCACGGTAAAACGAGGGTTAAGTGATGCATAGGGGTCTTGGAAGATGAACTGGACTTCCTTGCGGAAGGCCTTCAATTCGCGCGCATTCATCTTACGCACATCTTTGCCCTGGAAATAAATTTCACCCTCTATTGGTTCAATCAAGCGCATGATGGTACGACCGGTCGTAGATTTACCACAGCCGCTTTCGCCCACAAGCCCCAGAGTCTTTCCTTCCTCTACAGTAAATGATACGCCATCGACTGCCTTTACGACCTTTTTGCCGCTGCGCTCTGAACGTACTTTAAAGTGCTTCTTAAGGTTCTTAACCTCTAAGAGTGGTGGATTCATTATGCTCCACCTCCCTCTGCAGGTGGCGCACTAACTGCGACCGTATTCGATAATGCCTTTTCCATATCCTCTTTCGTAAATCCTGCATCACCCGCAAAGTGACAGCGAGCTGTGTGAGACTTTCCAGACTCATGGACAATCTCTTTTGAACAAGGGTCTTCTTTTACACAAATCTCTTTTGCATAGGGACAGCGTGGATGGAAGGTGCAGCCGCTAGGTAAGTCAATCAAGCTAGGTGGCATACCCTCAATAGGCAGCAGCTCTGTCTTCTGTGCCAAATCACCTGACGACTGGGGAAGCGAGCCCATGAGTCCCCAGGTATAGGGGTGTGAGGGCTTGTAAAACACGTCATCGACAGAGCCGAATTCGACAGGACGTCCAGCATACATGACCAGTACATCATCAGCCATATCTGCCACAACGCCCAAGTCATGAGTAATCATGATAATCGCAGAATTGCTTTTCTTTTGCAGATCTTGCATCAACTGGATAATCTGCGCCTGAATAGTTACGTCAAGTGCTGTTGTTGGCTCATCTGCGATCAAAACATCAGGATCGCATGCTAGCGCCATGGCAATCATTACGCGCTGGCGCATGCCTCCGCTAAATTGATGCGGATATTCTTTGACGCGAATCTCTGGGTTAGGAATCCCTACCATGTGCAACAATTCTACAGCGCGCGCCCAGGCTTCTTTCTTCTTCATGCCCTTGTGGATGCGCAGAGGTTCTGCCAGCTGATGTCCTACCTTATAAACAGGGTTAAGCGAGGTCATGGGGTCTTGAAAAATCATTGCGACCTTATTCCCGCGAACATTACGCATATCTCTTTCGTCTGCCGTTATAAGACTTTTGCCGCGATACAGAGCATCGCCGCCCTCTATTTTGCCCGGAGGCATGTCAATAAGCCCCATCAAGGTCATGGCGGTCACACTTTTACCACTGCCGCTTTCCCCCACAATACCCAAAGTCTTACCTGCGCTAAGGGAATAACTAACCCCATTTACGGCTTTGACTACGCCATCGCGCGTATGAAAGTGCATCTTGAGATCTTGAACCTCAAGCAAAGGCTTCTTTCCTAGAGCATAATTATCAATCGTGCCATCACCAAAATCAAATTTTGTATTCTCTGCCTTATTTCGTTTAAACATAGCCTCTTAATCCTTTGACTTTGTGTCTAGAGCATCGCGCACACCGTCGCCCAGCAACATGAAGGAAAGCACCGTTGATAGAATCGCAAGACCCGGGAAAAGTACCAGCTGCGGTTGATGTGTCAAGAAAGTGCGTCCATCATCAATCATGCGACCCCAGGAAATGTCAGGGGGCTGAATTCCCAGTCCCAAAAAGGACAGGGCTGACTCTGTCAGAATAGCCGCACCCACGGTCATAGTTGCCACTGTCAAGGCAGGCACAACGGCATTAGGCAGGATATGCCTAAACATAATGCGCCAGCTTGACGCCCCCAGAGCCTTTGCTGCTAATACATAGTCTGACTCTTTAATGCTGAGCACGCTCGAGCGGAAAAGCCTGGCAAACTGCCCCCACCCAATAACAGCAATAACGGCAATAACACTCCACACGCCACGCACCTCTTGCGGCAGTATAGCCATAACCAAAATTGCCAACAAAATGTAGGGGAAGGCCAGGACGATATCGACAAAGCGCATGATGATATCAGCCCATCTGCCAAAATAGCCTGCAATAGATCCTAGGAAGACACCTACAGTAAAGGCAAGGGTTGCAGCTACAAAGCCTACCGTTAATGAAACACGCGCACCGTAGATAACTCGTCCAAGCATATCGCGTCCCATGTCATCAGTTCCAAAGGGATGCTGTGCGCTACTAGGCTGCAATCGTGTTTCAGAGATCGTATCGGTAACAATTAGAGTCGGGTCACCAAAATTCTGAGGAACCCACAAGTCAGCCGTCGCAGCAAGAGCTATTACTATGATTATCCAGATAAGAGCTGCCATTGCTAGGTAATTCTTGCGGAATTTACGCAGAGCATCCCCCCAGAGAGTACGGGTTTCATGATTATCAGCAAGGCTTTGCTCAGAATCTGACTCTACTGCCTCTAAAGAGCTTAGCTCCCTACTGTCTTTTGATTTACTAGAATTGCGCTTCAACATTATTCCTCGCCTCCCGCAATACGTATTCGCGGATCAAGGAATCCGTACATTATGTCTACAAGCAAACTTATCAACATCGTTGCCATCAAAATAACGGTTGTTGTTCCAATGATGACCTGGAAATCACGGGCTAAAATTGCCTGTGATATCAAAAGTCCGATGCCTGGCCAATTGAACACTGTTTCGGTAAGTACCGCCCCTGCCAGCATGATTCCAAAGTCAATACCAAGACCAGTGACTACAGGAATAAGGCCGTTTTTCATTTTGTGACCCCAGAGAATACGTGCCGGAGAGCAACCTTTAGCTTTTGCTGTGCGCACGTAGTCTGCACTCGCAATCTCTAATAGTTGGCCACGCATGATGCGTGCGGTATACGCCGTTGTAACACACGCCAAAGTAATGCCCGGCAGCACGAAGTAGGTCCAGGTGGGCAATCTTCCGCTTGCCCCCGCAACGGGCAAGAAGAACGCACCTCCTGTAACATTTTGCAGCCATATGCCAAAGACATACTGCATTATCAATCCCAGCCAAAACACAGGTAGCGACACCGCAATTGAGGTAGACATGGTTACCAACACATCCCAAAACGATCGTCGCTTGACCGCAGAGACAATGCCTGCACCTATGCCAACTATCGCCTGAATCGCAATGGCTACTAAAGCCAACTGTAGGGTGTAGGGATACCTATCAAGCAACGTGTCGGTCACAGGACGACCAGATGCAAAAGATCTGCCTAAGTCCCCTTGGGCTAAGTTAGCAATGTAATTTCCATACTGAATGTACCATGGCCTATCAAGGCCAAATTGCCTTTCGAAAATTTCACGTTCCTCGGCAGTTATCCTGCGCTCTCCTACGCGAAGCTGAACAGGGTCGACTCCTGGCATATAGGTCTGAATAAGAAAAAGCAGCAGCGTTACCCCGAAAAAGACCGGGATAAACTGCAACAGACGCTTAAGTATATATCTAAGCATGTACTTCTCGACTCCTACTGTGCTTGCTGAACTTTATTGCCGCCACAAGCATAACGATTAATCAAACAAAAGCTAAACTATTATACACGCAAAAGGGTAATCAGCAAGCGCCTGATACCGTGCTAAAGCGGCAAATATTGCAGGCAGATGAAGGCTCTGCATACTTAAAAAGGGCACCCGTTTAACGGGTGCCCTTTTTGCTTAGCCCTATAGCCAGAATCGAATCCGAAAATTCTTAGGTCTGCCTAAAGTCTACTGCAGGTCAGTAGGAATCCAAGCATACTTTAGGTCCACTAATCCTAGCGGTCCTGAAATCACGTTATGCATACGATCTGAAACTACATTGCGCAGTGAGAAGTAGGCAATAGGCGCAACTGGATTCTCTGCTTGAATCATATCATTAGCCTGCGCGTACAGTGCAGCACGCTCATCTGCATCAGCAGTTGCAGCAGCCTCAGCCAATACTGCATCTACCTCTGCATTGCTAAAGAAGGTATCGTTATTACCTGAATCTGAGCCAAACAGTTCAAAGAGCCAGTAGTGAGTTGACGCATATGAAGACATCCATCCACGGCGGGCAATGTCATAGTTAGCATCGTGAACCTGAGCATTGAAGGTAGTCCAGTCAAGAGACTCAACGGTCGTCTCAATACCAATCGCTGCAAGGTCAGCAGCAACTAGCTCAACAACAGGTGCGTGAACACCTTCAACGTTGTAAGAAATTCTTATCGGGTCAAGACCTTCACCTTCAGGGTATCCTGCATCTGCTAGTGCTTGAGCTGCAGCTTCGCGGTCAAAACGCGCGTCTTCCCATGAACCATCTGCACGGCCAGGAATACCTGGGGGCAGAATGTCAGTAGCGATTGCGCGGCCGCCTTCCCACACAACTTCGTTGATTGCGTCACGGTTGATGGCTAGATTAACTGCACGACGAAGGTCTGGGTTAGCCATTGGTCCATCTTCAGTATTAAAGTTGAAGAAATAGGTAGCCATTTCTGAGCCATAGAGTACCTGTTCACCAGGATTTGCGACAAATCCGTTACTGCCTGCAGCACCAAATTGGTCTTTAGTTGACTGGAAGTGTCCCTGTGCGATCTCGCTATAATCAAGGTCGCCAGCCTGGAATGACATCCACGCTGCATCTACCTCTGCGAATAGACGGAATTCAACCCCATCTAGATAAGCAGGGGTACCACTATAGTAAGGATTGCGCTCTGTAGTGATGCTTTGACCCTCTACCCATGGCTCAACCATTCTGAAAGGACCATTACCAATAGGCATCAAAGCAAAGGGCACTGTATCGCCATCGTACTCTACACCGTTTTCAATTAGATACTGCGGTACAGGTGCAAATGAAGGATGCGTCACGTTAAAGATGAAATCGCCAAAAGATTCTGAAAGGGTAATCTCTAGGGTGTGGTCATCTAGAGCGACAAGGCCCTCCATGCCGTCTGCGTCACCAGCTCTAAACTCTTCATAACCAACAACTTGACCTAGTTGAGCGTGGATAAACCCAGCATCAGGATCGCCTGTCAAAGTATTAATCGCATTTGGATCAGCGATGCGATTAAAAGCAAAGATGAAGTCATCTGCGGTCACCGGAGTATCATTAGCGAATCTTGCATCTGGGTCTAGGTTAAAGGTAAAGACCGTGCTGTCCTCATTAATGTCCCAGCTTAGTGCTGCTCCAGGAACTAGGGTTGACGGATCAAGACTGTCTGCCGTAACCAGTGGCGTA
>Ga0123355_10000845_pt1 | contig 42197 bp, 43 predicted proteins | sample TergutEmb28metaG_3_FD_89872 | JGI IMG/M metagenome (GOLD analysis project Ga0123355, IMG submission 89872) | Embiratermes neotenicus P1 segment gut microbial communities from Petit-Saut dam, French Guiana - Emb289 P1 | ecosystem: Host-associated > Arthropoda: Insects > Digestive system > Gut ...
GCAATAACGCTCATCGCATACGATAGAAACGACTCTTTCATCTCCGTTTCCAGGTCTATTGGTATTATGTTTTCGTTTATGTTGTTATCTTCGCTCATGTAAGTCTCCTAACTTTTTTCGCCGGAAGTGGATTCCGCCAAGTGGATTGAAATCTTCAATACTAAAAATGCGTTTTGTAAAAAATGCTTAAAAATCTAGTCTTTTAAAAATTATTTATGTAATTTGATAATTTTCTCAAAGTATAAAGCCCGTGGGCAAAGAAAAACGGCCCTGTAAAAATAGAAACAACCAGCTCAATGACCACCAATCCGCCCCGTGTCGCGCTATCGGAGCGGCCTTTTTGCAACTGAGCCGCGCTTGCATAAAAAATCTCGTCACTTTTTACTGAATAATCAACTTTATATTGTATTCCCGTTTCAAAATTAACCTTTTTTGTAAATCCCAAAAAGTAACATATAATCACAACTTGCACTATCCCAAATATTCCAAGTGCGTTTATCGCGCTAAACGACCAAATACTAATGCTCATATACCCCTGATACAAATAACCGATTGAAATAGGTATCTGAATAACATCACCAAGTCCAAGCAAAGCGTTTATCCCGGGGATTATGAGGAACACGAGCACCATAAACCCGACACCAACCATACTTCTTATCCTAAAATACCTTTTTATCCCCACAACTGCGCCTTTCGCGCACTCCACACACATGCCGCTGTTGTGGTCATTGTGGATGAACCTGCGGCAGTGGAGGTAAAGGCATCTTTGGGAAGGTTGGCCGCTTGGCAGTTCGTTGTCCAGCATGGATTAGCCTCCTAAGTCTTTGTTGTCGTCGTGGTTTTTTATGTAGTTTGATAGCTTTTTCATTCTTATAATCCCATGTATGAAGAAAAACGGGCCGGTGAAAGCTGAGATTGCAAATTCAATAATAGCGACAAAGCCCGCCTCGTTAAAGCCATCTTCGTCCATATAACCGCCGTTTGAACCCAGTCTAATTAGCCTCGCAAACGGCAGAAGAAAAAGTACGAGCGCAATTAAAGCTATCTCTTCCACCCAAAGTATAGTTAATATGCTATCAACATTGTTAGCCGTTAAAGACATTATCAGAGTTAAAAATGTAGAAGCCAGCAACAGGCCAATAATCGTTCGTATTCGCCGATTTGTTTTTATATCCTCTATCTGTTTGCGGGCGCAATCTATGCAAATACCCATCTTCTGTTGCGCATGATGATGCAAAAACTGCGAACAGCTTCTACATCTTTCGCGAAGTTGACTTTTTCTAAATAACATACCCGTCCCTACACATCCAAATTCTTAACCTTCTTAGCGTTTTCATTAATAAAGTTTCTTCTAAACTCAACTTGATCACCCATTAGCTGCGTAAATACTTCATCGGCCGCTCTTGCCTCACCCACGTCAACCTTCAAAAGCACTCTGCGCTCAGGGTCAATCGTCGTATCCCAAAGCTGATCCGCGTCCATCTCACCGAGACCTTTGTATCTTTGCAGCGGCTTCATGCCGTCTCTGCCTATTTCGTCAAGCAAATCAGACAACTCTTTGTCCGAGTAAACATAATATTCCTTGCCACCCTTTTCCACGCGGAACAGCGGCGGCTGCGCGATATATACAAACCCGCCCTCGATCAAAGGACGCATAAAACGATACATAAACGTAAGTAAAAGCGTGCGAATATGCGCGCCGTCAACATCCGCGTCCGTCATGATAATGATTTTGTGATATCTAAGCTTGTCAACGTCGAAATCGTCATGGATGCCTGTCCCAAACGCGGTTATCATCGCCTTTATCTCTTCATTGCCCAAGATTCGGTCAAGACGCGCTTTTTCAACATTGAGAATCTTACCTCGCAGCGGCAAAATCGCTTGGACGTTTGAATCCCTCGCATTTTTAACTGTTCCGCCCGCAGAATCACCCTCGACGAGATATATTTCACACTTAGACGGGTCAGACTCGTGGCAGTCGGATAGTTTACCCGGAAGCCTCGCCGTATCGAGTGCAGACTTTCTTCTTACAAGCTCGCGGGCCTTCTTTGCCGCGTCTCTTGCGCGCGACGCCATAATCGCTTTTTCGATTATAATTCTTGCAATCGCCGGATTTTCCTCAAAATAATATTCAAGATGCTCGTTTAGAACCGACTCAACGACAGTCTTCGCTTCGGAGTTACCGAGTTTCGCCTTAGTTTGCCCTTCAAACTGCGGGTCACCGAGTTTTATAGAAACAATGGCCGAAATACCCTCGCGCACGTCCTCACCTGAAAGATTTGTCTCATTTTCTTTAATCAGATTATTTGCTCTGGCGTAAGTGTTGATAACTTTGGTAAGAGCACCTCTAAAACCCGTCAAATGCGTACCGCCGTCTTCCGTGTTTATATTATTGACATAAGTGTAAACGCTCTCATGATACTCGTCCGAATACTGTAGCGCAATCTCAGTATAAACATCGTCGCGCTCAGCCTCACAATAAAAAACGTCTTCATAAAGTGGCGTTTTATTACGATTAATATACTCAACAAACTCTTTAATCCCGCCGTCATAGCGGAAAGTAAACTCCTGTTCTTCGCCTTCTCTATCATCGCGAATAGAAAGCTGAAGCCCTTTTGTCAAGAAAGCTGTTTCTTGAAACTTTTGTTTCAGTATCTCGAAAGTATAAATCGTCTCTTCAAAAATTAATGCATCCGGCTTAAAATGCACAAAAGTGCCTATCTTATCAGTCTCGCCGACAATAGTAAGCTCGTCCATAACATCGCCGCGCTCATAACGCTGACGATGAATTTTACCTTCTCTATGAATTTCAACCACAAGCCACTCGGAAAGTGCATTAACAACAGCAGCACCAACGCCGTGCAAGCCGCCCGACACCTTATATCCGCCGCCGCCAAACTTACCGCCCGCATGCAGTATGGTAAATACAACCTCTACCGCAGGAATACCCTTGGTCGGATGAATCCCCGTAGGAATCCCGCGCCCATTATCAAGTACCGAGACCGAATTATCTTTATGGATAACAATCTCTATCTCCGTACAAAAGCCTGCCAAGGCCTCATCAACTGCGTTATCCACAATTTCATACACCAAATGATGCAAGCCCTTCGCCGAGGTCGAGCCTATATACATCCCCGGTCGTTTTCTAACCGCTTCAAGCCCATCAAGTATCTGAATTTCCGTTGCTTCGTATTTTTGATCCATGTTTTTCTCCTTAATTTGTTGCTTAGTTTTGACATCACATAAGCTTTTTTACGCGGCTCCTAAAGGAGCCTTGTTATGCAATTTCAGTAGAAACTTTGCGCTTCGCTCAAAGTTTCTATATATGCATACATTATACCACAAACCCACGCAAATTCAAAGAGTTTTCTGTGTCGAATTTTGTAAAAAACGTAAAAAATCACAGGAATCTATGTCCTGTGATTTTTATAAATTATATTTTATGCAAAAATACAAAACCGGCAAGATTTTTCCCGTGTTCTCCCATACCTTTTGTGATTATAACGCGTTCATTCTCTGCTACCTACTCAAAAAACTTAAATGCCTCGTCCTCTAATTTCAATATACGGTTGCTAACTCCTTTGGCAATTAGCTTTTCGATTGGCTCATTTTTGAGTTGTGAGATATGTTCAAGCCATATGCAGGTCATTTCGTCAAGCTCTATAGTAAATTGGCGCATAAAATACCCTCCGTATTCCTTTTTGCAATGCATAGGTTCCAAATAATTGTACAACCTAATGAGATAATCAGGTGGAACCTATATCTTACAATATTATTAAAACTGCAGGAGGCTCACATGGCGCGTAGACTAAAGCAAGATATTTCTATCGGTTCAAATCTTAGAAAATATAGACAGGCCTCTGGTTTGTCACAAGAAGCGGTCGCTGCGAAGCTGCAATTACAAAGCTTAGACATTAGCAGAGAGGTGATTTCGCAAATGGAGCTGGGCACATACAATATCCGAGTGAGCATTTTGCTTGCGTTGGCAGAGATATATGATATTTCTATCCAAAACTTTTTCGTGGACTTAGAGCGTTATGAACAGGATGAGGCTGACAAATGAAAAGGTCGAGCCATTTTAAAAATGGCTCGACCTAAGATTAGATCATACTATTTCTTGCCAAAATTCACACTTCCGGCTCCAAGGCCTATTAGCGAGAGAACCGCCGCCGCAATTATAGCCGCCGGGAAGAAGCTGATATGGAAACCGATTGGCAACCAAGCCGCAAACATTAACGCCGCAGCGTCTACAACTAACGAAATTACGAACAACAATGCCGCGTTTTGTGTCTTAAAGATATTTTTGACGACAGGTACAAGCAACGCGTTAATCAAACCAATTACAACCGCCGCTATCAAAAATGATAGCGATATTACGCCACCTGAAAAACTGATGTCCAAGAAAAACGAAAGTACGAACAGAACCAATGCGCTTAAAATCCAACTTATTAATACACTTATCATTTCAAAATCTCTCCTTGATATAGATTATTTTATATATATATTCTTACTATTGCAATATAGTCCAAAATAGCTCTAAACGTTACATATATCATATATTTCTCCATTCTCAACGCGAAAAACCCTAGCCTTTTCCTTATCCACCTTACGAATAACATCCTCCATCCCCGTACACGTAATGACCGTTTGGATTCCCTCAATGGACGAAAGCAGATAGCTCTGCCGCTTTTCATCCAGCTCCGATAAAACGTCATCCAGCAAAAGCACAGGGCTTTTATCCCTAACATTTTTGATAAGCTCAATTTCAGCAAGCTTTAGTGACAATGACGCAGTACGTTGCTGCCCTTGTGAGCCATATGCGCGGATGTCTCTGCCATTAATTTGTATCTGCAAATCATCTTTATGAATGCCGACGGTTGTCGTGGTTAGTTTCAAATCCCGCTCGATAGTCTTTGCAAGCTTCTCCGCATAGCTTTCAGGCACAATATTCGGCTTGTACAAAAGGCTTATCTTTTCTTTGCCACCCGATATTTTGGTGTAAATATCCATCGCAATTTCGCCAATTTCTTCGGCGAACTTTTTGCGTAGCTTATATACTTTTGTGCCATGGGCAACTAATGCATCGTTCCAAACAGGCACAGTTTCAGTCGTGCCGCGTCCAATAGCTATGGATTTTAATAATTTATTACGCTGTCTCAAAGCTCTGTGATAGCTTAGCAGTTCATGGTAATACAAAGGCGACAGTTTGCAAATCTCCATATCCATAAACTTACGCCGAACGCCGGGACCTTCTTTTACCAGCTCCAAATCCTCCGGGCTGAACATAACGACGATAAGATTGCCTAAAAGGTCGCCAAGTTTCCTAACCGGCATGCCGTTTACATTCATTCCCTTTTTCCCCTGGCCTAAATGTACGTGCACATTGCCCTCTGAGTATTTAAGCTGGATAAAAGCGTCCGTCTGCTCGAACGCCACAAGCTCATAATCAGAAACAGCCCTATGACTTCTGCCCATCGCACAAAAATATAGGGACTCTAAAAAATTAGTCTTCCCTTGGCCGTTATCGCCGTAAAATATATTTATGTGCGGAGCAAGTTCCACGCGCTGTTCGGATAGGTTTCTGAAGTTTTTTAGCTGGACTGATGTAATTTGCATAATTTCGCCTTAAACTTAAAAGATGGGGCGAACAAACACGCGCCCCACCTTGGGATAATTAGGCAACGGTACATAACCTCATTTTGCCATCTTTGCTCCAAATTTTTTGGAATCCATCGTCACGTACGAAGTGCCTGTACTTCGCTTCAGTACTGCACCTCGCGCGCTTCTTGCCTTCCAAAAAATTTGTACACAAATCTAGCAAAAGCAGGCTGTGCATCATTGCTATTACTTAACTTCCTCTTCCTTCTCATCAGGCAGTACCGCGTTTAGGAAGATACCCAAAATAACCGCGATCGCTACACCCATTCTGTCCACCGGTACATTTGCAGTACCGATTGCAATTGTAATCTCAGGACCGAATCTAAGACCCAAGCCCATAACAACCATAACTGCAACTATCGTTAGATTCTTTGTCTTGCTCATATCTATTTTGTTTTCTACCAGATTACGTATACCAACCGCGGCAATCATACCATAGAGCATGAACGACGCGCCGCCTATAATAGCCGTTGGAATAGAGCGTACAACCGATTCAAACATTGGAGAAAGTCCTAGAATTACAGCGTAGATAGCCGCTAGTTGAACAACTCTCGAGTTAAATACTCTTGTAAGTGCAACAACGCCAACGTTCTCACCATATGTTGTATTTGCCGGTCCTCCTATAAGACCTGCAAATATCGAAGCCAAGCCATCACCAAGAAGAGTTCTGTGCAAGCCCGGATCTTCAGTTAAATCTTGACCTGAAATCGTACTGAGCGCAACCATATCGCCAACGTGTTCAGCAATAGTCGCTATCGCAAATGGAATCATTATAAGTATCGCAACAATATCAAAACGCGGTAACATAAAAGGTGGTAATCCTACCCAATCCACATCAGACGCCATAGCGATGATAGCCGAACCATCGGGATTAGTCATACCAACACTATGCATAATAAGCGCAACAATATACGCGCCTGCAATGCCCAATAGTATTGGTATGATTCTTATCATACCTTTGCCCCATGAAGATGCCACAATGATTATAGCAAGAGTAAGAGCGGCTAAAAACAAGTTCTCTGAAGACTGGCTTATAGCAAACGGTGCAAGCATCAAACCTATCAAAAATACTGTGGGAGCAGTAACAATCGGCGGTACATATTTCATAAATGTTTTTGCACCTACCAGTTTAACAATTCCTGCAAATACCAAATAAAGTATACCTGCCGCCAAAATACCACCTGTGGCATATGCAAGCTTCTCCTGTTCTGTTAGACCAGAACCTGCAAATATTCCATTATATGGATTTGTAATTGCACGGATGCCCACTAAAAAAGCAAAAGACGAACCAAGAAATGCAGGTACGCGCCCTTTGCTACAAAGATGAAAAATAAGTGTACCAATACCCGTAGCTACCAGAGTAACTTGAACACTCAGGCCGCTGAGAAGTGGTACCAAAATTGTAGCTCCAAACATAGCAAACATATGTTGAAGCCCAAGGATCGCCGTCCGCGAACGGCTTAGTGGTTGATCTTTGATTAACATAATGTCCTCCTCTTAATGTGTATATAAATCGCCTGCTAAAGCAGGTGTTGATTTATCTAAGCAACTCAATCTGCCCCTACGTTACTAAAATTACAAATTTTTCACCATCAAACTCGCCCGAAACTTTCATGCCCGGGTAAATTTTACGCCCACGTCTCAGCTCTTCTTCACCATCAACGCTCACATAACCTTCAGTTACTAAATATTTAGCCTCAGACCCACTTGAAACAATAGTTGCATACTTCAGTAAATCGGAGAGTTTAATATATTCCGTTGTTATTTTAACCGTTTTTTCTATCATCTATTGACCCTCAAAGGCAGCACTAAATATTTATACCCACAACCCTCTTCGCCCGTGATAATACAAGGGCTAAGCGCAGTCGTAAACTGCATATAAGTAACATCATCATCAATTGATTTAAGTGCGTCAATAAGATATTTAGGGTTAAACGCTATGCTTAGCCCATCGCCTTCTGTTTCCACCACAAGCTCGTCATAGCTTGTCCCGGTCTCAGTATTTGAGCTGATTTTAACAATATCGCGCTCAATATCAAGTTTAACAGGATTCTTTTTGTTCTCTTTAGAGATAAGGCTCGCACGCTCCAAAGCTTTTAAAAATTCGTCGCGTTTGATTTTAACGCTTGTATTATAATCAGCTTCAAGAATTTGCTTATACTTTAAAAACTCGCCCTCAAGCAGCCTGGAAACTACCATACATTCATCCATCTGAATCAACATATGTTTATCAGTAAAGCAAATGGAAACCTTCGCTTCATCATCCGTCGATAAAATTTTAGAGATTTCATTCAAAGTTTTACCCGGCACAACTACCGTAATATCAGGATTCTCGCCCTCAAGCGAAACACTTCTAAACGCAACCCTAAACCCATCAACCGCGACAAGTTTAAGCGAATTTGCATCTATCTCAAATAGCTCGCCCGTAAGAACCGGTTTAGATTCGTCCATAGAAACCGCAAAAATAGTTTGGCGAATCATATCCCTCAAAATCGGCGCATTTATCTTATACTCATTATTACGCTCAACACTTGGGATAACCGGGAACTCTTCGCCCGAGAGACCCATGATTTTAAACTCTGCTTTGCCACATTTAATTAAAACAAGATTATCTTCAATAACCTCGATAATTACCCATCCATTATCGGGAAGACGCTTTATAATTTCCGAAAAAAGCCTCGCTTCAATCGCTATTGTTCCTTCACTTATCACTTCCGCTTCTATATAAGAAGTTTCAATGCCCATTTCCAAATCATTGCCGGTCATTTTAAGCCCATTTTTATCAACATTCAAAAGGATACACTCCAAAATAGGCAGAGTCGTGCGTGATGATACCGCTTTTGAAACGATATTTATATTATTAATAAGTAATGTTTTATCGCATGTGAATTTCATAGATACCTCCACTTAACGTTGGCATAGATCATTGTTCCTCCAACTAAACTTAGCCAAATCTTTGCGGTTATTTTGCACTGTGAGTGTTTAGTAGGTGCCCACTAAACACTCACAGTGCAAAATAACCGCAAATTCTTTGACAAAGTTTAATGGTGAATCAATAACAATATTATTCTAACATAAATTTCTCAACTTGCATACACATAAAAATCGAAAATTTACATCATTTTAGACAATTGAAATTCCCCGATTTGTGTCTACAAAATAATAATAAATACATCTTTAAAGAAGTAGTAGTAGGGGCTGTGGATTATCGGTAAAATCGACTCTAAATCCGTTGTTTACAAGGAACTATCCTGTGTAAATCTTATGTATAATCCATCTACTTCTACAAGAAGGTGAGGATAAAATTACTTAAACTATCAACCGCTCAATCTCAGTAACAGTATCGCGAACCTGCGCATCAACTTCTATAAGCTCAGCTATTTTATTGCAGCCATGTATAACTGTCGAATGGTCGCGCCCACCAAAAGCGGCTCCCAATTTAGGCATTGAGCTTGAAAGTAGTTTTCTGCTCAAATACATAGCAATTTGTCTTGGGAAAACTATGTTTTGCGAACGCTTCTTTCCATTTATATCTTCTGTTGAAACATTAAAATAGTTGGCAACAACCTTTTGAATATAATCCACACTAATCTCAGGTTTATCCACAGATTCGATTATGTCTTTGAGCGCGTCTTTTGCAAGTTCTAAGCTAATCTCTTTTCTTGAGAGCTTTGAATAAGCAAAGACTCTGTTTAGCGCACCTTCCAAATCCCTAATATTGCTCAGTATATTTTTGGCGATAAACTCTTTTATATCATTGGATATAAAAATTCCCATCTGTTCTGCTTTTTGGTCAAGTATTGCTGTCCTTGTTTCAAAGTCAGGCAAAGTTATATCGACAATAATACCCCATCCGAATCTTGAACGCAGTCGCTCCTCCAAAGTTTTAAGTTCTTTAGGTGGCTGGTCAGATGAAATTACAATCTGTTTGCCGGCATTATATAATGTATTAAACGTGTGGAAAAACTCCTCTTGAGTCCCTTCTTTATTCGATAAAAATTGTATATCGTCAATCAAAAGCACGTCAATCTCTCTATATTTGTCTCGAAAGTCCTGATTTTTACCTGTTCTAATGGACAAAATCATCTCATTCATAAACTCTTCAGCTGAGCAATAGAGAATGAGGCTTTCAGGGTCAAGTTCTAGTCTGCGATTACCTATTGAATGCATAAGATGCGTTTTACCAAGACCAACACCGCCATATAAAAATAGCGGATTATAGGCAGTTTGCCCAGGTTCATCGCTAACTGCAAGTGCGCTCGCATGAGCAAGTCTGCTCGATTTGCCCGGCACAAAAGCATCGAATGTGTATTTGTCAACCAAATTAGATTTCTTAGGCGTGCGAATTTTGGGCGGTTCAGGTTCAATTATATTGCCGTTGTTATCGACATTATCATCGGAAATTATCATAACTTCAATCTCTTTTTCCATCACAATTTTGATGATTTTAGCGATATCTTTCAAATACTTTTGCTCGATAGTAATCTTGTGAAAATTACTATCGACATGAAGATACAATATGTTGTTTTTAACAAAGAGCGGTTTGATTCTTTCTATGTAAGTCCCGTAAGTTACCTCGGTAAACATATCCGCAAGGATAGGAAGAGCTTCCGCCCAATATTCAGATAAAGTAGTTGGCATTCCATTTTCCCTCCTTGGGAATCTTAAAAATTGTTTTCCACAATAAAAGTATGGCTGTTTGCAAAGAAATAACAGAAAATATCAAAAGTTATGCACAAAGTTTTCCACAATCTGTGGAAAACTTTTGCACAATAGAACGTCAATCAGAATCGAAGATATAGTATCAATGATATGTCCTAGGATAACAAAGGTTAGCTGTTTTTGCAATGAAATGTATGTTCTAAAATCATCTTTTATATGTGCAGAAATTGGCTAATTTGCGTGCTTTTTACAAAAAACAATCCGACATTGAAATGGCTTAGGAGCCATGGTTTTGCTTGAGAATCACATATGCAAAAAACGTCGATAAGTTTTTTGTAAAAAATAAAAACTTTGTAGTTTAATGCTAGCTTTGTTTTTTTGTCTTGACTAGCGCGTACTTTTCTAATATAATCTATGAAGGCTTTAGGAGGTGTAGAAAAATGAAAATGACATTTCAGCCTAAAAAAAGGCAAAGAGCGAAAGTGCATGGGTTTCGCCAAAGAATGAAAACTAAAAATGGCAGAAACGTTCTTCAAAGAAGACGCAGAAAAGGCAGAAAAGTTCTTTCAGCTTAGTTTTGTGTTAAAAACAAGAATGACGCACGACATATACGGATTTGTTCTAGGAAGTATTAGCTTCTTAGGACAAATCTAATCTTTCTTTAAATAGGCCGCTTAACGTGGTCTTTTTGTGCCACAGCAAATTGATGTATATGTCAGAGGCTTAAACGTAGGAAGGTTATGAAAAACTCGACTTCGCTTAAAAAAAATCGCGATTTTCGGTTAGTTTATAATAGAGGTAAGTCTATTGCTAACCGGCTGCTTGTCGTGTTTGTTATGCCCAACGGCTTGGAGATTAACAGGGTTGGATTCTCAGTCAGTAAAAAAGTGGGCAAATCAGTTATAAGGAGCAGAGTAACGAGGCTACTCAGAGAGAGTGTAAGATTATCAGAGCATAATATAAAAACCGGTTATGATGTGATTATACTTGCCAGAAGCTCTTGCAATGGGATGAGCTTTAAAGAAGCTGAGAGTGCGGTTTGGCACTTAGTAAAAAAGCACGGCTTAGACATAAAGGGGACATAGATATGGCCCGAAAGATATTATTAGCTTTTATTGTATTTTACCAAAAATGTATATCCCCCGGGCTTATGCCCAGGTGTAAATATTACCCGACTTGTTCAAGCTATGCCTATGAGGCGATTGTGAAACATGGCGCGATTAAGGGCATGGCTTTGGGAGCGTATCGTATTTTAAGATGCAATCCGTTTTTTAAAGGTGGATATGACCCCGTACCTTAGTGATAGGAGGAAAATAATTGTTTGCTAATAGGAATGTAATTCAGTCAGATCCGGGTCCAATAATTGGCCCGTTGGCAAGGTTTTTCGGAGCAATTTTGGATTTTCTTTTTGAGTTCGCATACATGATAACCCCGACCGAGGTACATACTTTGGGGATTTCGATAATACTTCTTACGTTTGTGGTGATAATTATTACTTTCCCACTTACGCATAAGAGCCAAAAATCCATGCAAGCCATGCAGAAGCTTGCGCCCGAGATGGACAAGATAAAAAAGAAGTACGAAAACCGAAAATCGCAAGAAGATCAAAAGAAAATGAGCCAAGAAATGAACAAGCTGTACTCGGAAAACGGCGCGAATCCTTTGATGGGTTGCTTGCCAATGTTCATTCAAATGCCGGTTTTCTTCTCGGTCTTCCATATAATGCGTCAGCCGTATAGATATGTTTCAAGGCTGGGCGATGTTTACACGAGACTGGCTGAGACGATAATTGCGGGCTTTAACATGGACGGTGCAGGGGTCGTGCAAAACTATGAGGGGCTTCAAGCGCTGATTAACCTTGCATATAGGTATAGTATAATTCCGGACAACATGGCGTTTTCTTTTATAGACCCTGATCAGCTCAGAAGGATGCTCGCTTTACTTGACCCGTATCAATGGGACTATTTTATGAATTCCATTTCAGCTGAATCTGCAGCGCAAATTCAGCCATACTTGACATCGAAGATGAACTTAGAACATTTTATAGGTATTGACCTTGTTGAAAATGTAGGTTTCGCTTTTCCGGTAATTTTGATCCCGATAGCTTGCGTTGCTTTCACGTTCTTGACAAGTTATATGACTCAGAAGAATCAAGCAAAACCGACAGACCCACAACAAAAAATGCAACAAACCATGATGCTTGTTGTAATGCCTGCTATGATGGGCGTTATTACTTTTGGGATGCCGGCAGGGGTTGGCCTTTATTGGGCAACATCGAGCGCGCTCCGTATTATTCAGCAACATTTTACGTCTAAACTTACGAAACCAAAGACAGAGGTAAAGCCTTAGGAGGGTAAATGATGATGGACAGTATCGAAAAATCGGGCAAAACGGTCGAGGACGCAATAGAAGAAGCGCTGCAGATTATGAACTGCAAAAGAGAGCAGGTTGAGGTTACGATAATTGACGAGGGCTCTAAAGGCTTCTTAGGGCTTGGTGGGCGTCTTGCTAAAGTACGAGTGACTAAGAGCCAAACTTTAGAAGTGCGCGCGCGCGAGTTCCTAAAAGAGCTCACCCTCGCAATGGGAATCAATGTTGAGATGGAAATTACAACGGCTGAGGAAAAGCACATGCAAGTCGAGCTGATAGGCAAAAACCTTGGTATATTGATAGGCAAAAGAGGTCAAACGCTGGATTCAATACAATATCTTCTCAATCTTGTGGTAAACAGGGGCGATTTGCCGTATGTTTCGGTGACCGTTGATACGGAAAACTATAGAGAAAAGAGAAAAGAGGCTTTGGAAAACTTGGCAAGAAACCTAGCCAAAAAAGCCAAATCCCAACGTAGAAGCGTTATTTTAGAACCAATGAACCCGTATGAAAGGCGCATTATCCATGCGGCATTGCAAAACGAAAGGCAGATTTCAACGTATAGCCAAGGTGAAGAGCCGTATAGAAATGTGGTTATTGCGTTGAAAGATAGGGATAGGCGTAGTAGTAATAAGGAATAGTTAGTATTGGTGGGCTGTCTTAGGGCGGTCCACTGTTTTATTATGCCTAGGAGGTGGAGAGTTATTGTCTAAGTTTCTTAAACACATAATGCCGCTTATTTGTGCCGCTATTTTACTGGCATCATGCGCTTCGGTTCCCCAATCGCCCGGAGGCTTTATAGACCAAGCTGCCACAAGACACGGCGGTCAGGTTTCCGGCATAGGCATTAAGGTTTTTACAGATGAGGAAGTGCTATTTACCAACTTTTATGGATATGCGAATGAGTATGAAGGGCTTATCGTGTGCTCAGATACGGTCTTTAAATGGGGCTCAATAACAAAGTCGCTTACATGGATAGCTATCCTGCAGTTGATGGAGCAGGGCGAGATTGATATAAATGCGGATATTCGGACGTATATTTCGGCTGAATTTTTGCCGGAACTTAAATATCCGACAACCATTGATCATTTAATGACGCATTCGTCGGGGTTTGTGGAGAGCGATATTTTTGCTTACTATCATGGGTTTATCAGCAGACTTGATCTGCGCGATATTGACCAGTCATACACTATCATTGGATATATCCTGAGACGTATGGAGATGCCGCAAAGGCTTATACCTGGCGAGAACAATGGGGAATACGCCCACTATAATGTAATTTTGGCGAGCTATATCGTGGAGCAAGTTTCGGGCATAAGTTTTTATGAATATGTGCATGAGCATATTTTCAAGAGGCTAGGCATGAACCGTGCCGCGGTTTTGCATGATTCTTCAGACAATGTATGGGTTATGAATCAACTTAGCAAGCAAGCTTGTTATATGTCTGCGGATAGGCGCGTTGAAGTCGAGTGCTTTAGACTTGGCGCGGTCTATATGATAGGTGGTGCGGCGTCTTGTTTGGCAGATTTTCATAAATTCGCGATGGCTCTTATGCCTAGTGAGGGTGACTATATTTTGTTCGATAATCATGAAACATTATTGAAGCTACATAAGCTTTTCGAATACGAATACGCCGCTTTTACCGACCCCGAAAACGGAATAATCGCACTAAATGGTCAAATGTGCCACACATCCACTATGCTGCTAGATACTTACCGCGGCATAAATGTAATTGTGATGACGAATCAGGAGAATGAAGGTTATTTTAATCGAGTGAGTTTTCTACGAGATGTGGCGGAGCGATTTTATGGGGAAAGATAGAAAAGACACTCTTATGGGAGTGTCTTTATTTATTGGATGCAAATAATTCAAGAGGTTATTCTATGACGCCTTATGTCCTGCATGTTCAGCATAAAAATGGGGCGGTGCACGGTCGCCATAGTAAAATAATACTAATCGCTAATCTACCTCGTTATTCGAACATTACCAAACTCATCAATCTCAACATTACAGCCCATTACCTGCAAGAAAAACATGGTCGAAACATAACTTATGCCGTTTATGTTGGTGATACTATGCCTATGGCCGGTGGCGGTATGTTGGCCGATGGTTGTATGAAAAGTATCGCTGGAGATAGATGCGCGATTGATTGTTGCGTCCCAGCCAACAGTGTAGCCGAGGGCTTCAGCGACTTCTCTGAGCGGAACATTGACAACTCGGAGGGCATTTACATGTGACGGCGCGTTCATGCGCACGCCGTTTACTGAAACGGTATTTCTGACGACTGTGTCAGAACCTACCGGCACGCTTATGTAATTTATCATAAATGCCGGGTTGGACGCCTCTCTTAGGAAGTTGCTAAATAGCAACCTATCGGTTCCAAACACATAAGGATTGCTTGTGGCGGGGCGAAGAGCGTAGACATGGTCATTTGTTTCGGTAAGCAAAATGAAGCCTGCATTATCATTCCATGACTCTTGCCTGAATATAGCTAACTCCAAAAGGGGTGCAGATGATGGTGACGAGCTCGACGAGTTATAGTGGAAGACAAGCTGTTCAACAAGCCCTTCCGAATGAGCCGCGAAGAAAATGCGGTTTACTGTCACATGAGTTCGCCAATGCATAGGCACATCAAAAGTATAGCCGGTTGTTATGCCGACTATTGTCTGATTAACATTTTGCCCACCGGCGGAGCTTACCACCGTGGCGTTAAGGGCGAAATTTGGAGCAATAAGCAAAAGAACAAGTAGCACTAAACAGCACCTTTTTTTCATCCAAACCCTCCGAATAAGGTAGAAACGATATTATATATGAGGAGTATATCATTATTTTAAAACTTTTTCAATTATTTTGGCGTTTCTTTACAAAATTGTTACAAACTATTAAAGCTTTATTTAGGTAGTGTGGGTATGAGTTTTGTAGCCGAAAAGACGCATGTAATAACTCGTACCCACACTACCTAATCTCAAACTCAAAAATCATATCCCTTTTAAGGTTAAACAATTTTTCCGAAAGGTCAACCGGCAGAATATTTGGGTTAAACAATCTGCGGTTCTCATCCCAAAGCGTTGCTTGGTCTTGTTTCGAGAACGCCGCAATCTCCATGACGCTTGGCGATTTATAGACGCATTCACCGTTTAGGAAAATGGGCACAAGCAAGTCTTTAACAAAAAACTGTTTACCTTTAAGGGTCATTCTAAGCCATGTATTTATCGGGTCGAAGATAGTCAAATCCTTTTCAGGATCAATAACCTCATCATGGAGGCTTATCAGGTCGGCTTTAACCTTGCCTGTCTGCTTATCATAGAGTCTGAACACGGTTTTGATGCCGGGGTTGGTAATTTTATCAGGATTTTCCGAAATTTTTATCTTATATGACACGGAATCATCGTCGTTAATCTCGGCAGCTAATTTATACACTCCGCCAAATGCCGGGCAGTCCATGCTGGTTATAAGCTTTGTGCCGACGCCCCAATGGGTGATTTTTGCACCCTCCGACTTCAAATTTGCAATCAAATACTCGTCCAAATCGCTGGACGCGCTTATTATTGCGTCGTGGAAGCCCGCTTCATCGAGCATAACGCGAACTCTTTTGGAGAGGTAACCCAAATCGCCGCTATCGAGCCTAACGCCGTATACTTTAGGGCTGACACCGGCTTCTTTCAGCTCGCTAAACACCTTTATCGCGTTCGGCATGCCGGACTCAAGCGTGTTATATGTGTCAATCAGCAAAATAAACGAATCAGTATAGAGCTTTGCATATTCCCTAAACGCGCTAAGCTCATCATCAAAGCTCATGACCCAACTATGCGCCATAGTTCCCGACAGCGGCAGGTCAAACATCCTAGCAGCCTCAACATTACTTGTGGAGGCGCAGCCGCCTATCATCGCTGCGCGCGTGCCGTAAATGGCGGCATCAGGGCCTTGCGCGCGCCTAAGCCCAAACTCCAAAACGCTATCGCCCATTGCCGCGTTTACAACCCGAACCGCCTTTGTGGCAATCAAGCTTTGGTGGTTTATTATATTAAGCAGCGCGGATTCCAACAATTGCGCTTCGATTATGGGTGCAGTTATTCGCATAAGCGGCTCATGCGGGAACACAACCGTGCCTTCAGGAATTGCATAAATATCGCCCGTGAACTTGAAATTTCTAAGATACTCCAAAAACTCCTCTTTGAAAATGCCCTTTTTGCGAAGATAATCAAGGTCATCTTCACTAAATTTGAGATTATTTATATACTCAATGGCTTGCTCAAGTCCGGCTGCAATTGAAAAGCCGTTATCCAGCGGGTTTTTCCTGAAAAACAGGTCAAAGACCGCGACGCGCTCATGCATATTATTCAAAAAATAGCCCTGCATCATAGTAAATTCATAGAAATCCGAAAGCATAGTTAGGTTTTTAGAGTACATTTTATCTCGTCCTTTTGGGTTTTAGGATAGTATAACGTGATTTTCGCTTTTGGCTTGATTTTTAAAAAAGAAAATCGCTTTTAAAAAATCGCGCTGCGCAGTCAAGGAAAGAACGTTAAGCCATTCTTTGTTATGCGCATATTATAACATGATTTTTAGCCTTTGGCTCGACTTTTGAAAAAGAAAAACGTTTTTTCAAAAGGTCTCGTTGCGCAATCGAGGAGAGAACGCCTTTCGGCGTTCTATGATATGCGCATATGATAACATAAATGTTTGTTTAATGCTATAGTGTTGTGAAAAAATGGCGGGGCTACTGATACCCACTTCGAAATAGCCCCATCTCTAACAACTACTTCTCAGTATAAAACTGCGCCTGCATACAAAACAGCTCCGCATACATGCCATTTTCACGCATCAACTCATCATGACTACCACTCTCAACAACCTCACCATCGCAAAAAACCGCAATCCGCTCACAAAACCGCGCGCTTGATAGGCGATGCGAAATGTAAACGGCTGTCTTTCCGGCGACCAGCTCATCAAAATGCTTATACATTTCATACTCGGCGCGTGGGTCGAGGGCGGCGGTGGGCTCGTCCAAAATGACAATAGGCGCGTCTTTAAACAACGCTCGCGCCAATGCAATTTTCTGCCCCTCACCGCCTGAGGGCTCAAAACCCTCGCCGTCAAAGCTTCTATGCACGAACGTATGTACGCCGTTTGAGAGGCTATCCAGCTTCTCGCCAAACCCTGCCTTGCGCAGAGCTGCCTCAACAGCGGAATCTTCTACAGAATCGCTTTTTGACAAAGCCACATTATCCTTCAGCGAGAGCGCGTACAGCTTATAATCCTGAAAAACTGTGCTGAACAAGCTCATATACGCGTCAAAATCAATGTCGCGAATGTCCGCGCCGTTAAGTAAAATTGTCCCCTCGGTTGGGTCATATATTCGGCAAAGCAGCTTGACAAATGTTGATTTGCCCGCGCCATTTTCGCCGATGATTGAGAGCTTTTGCCCCGGCGTTAGCGTGATATTGATGTTACGCAAGGCATAGCCTTTTTGCCCGGGGTAAGAAAAAGATACATTGCGAAATTCTATTTCTGGTTCTCCCGGTGGTATTGGCAGGCGTTTATTTTCACGCATTTTCGCAGGGATGTTAAGATACTCCTCGATTGCGACATAATATTTGCGATACTCGCTGACCTCGACAATGTTTTGCATAAGCTCGCGCATTGCTCCTGAGAACGCTGCAACACCTCCGACGAACATTGTAAAGTCGCCGAGGCTTATGTGAGAGGCTATAAACGAAGCCACGAGATAAGCATAAGATACAACTTGCTGAATAAGCCCGGTGAAGGAGTTAAACACGCCGGACTTTATGCCGAGCGCGTTGCTTTTTTTATATAGCTCAAAAGTCTGCTGCCAATGCGCCCGCTCCCTTTTCAGCAGCCAGCTGCCGCAATTGTTCAGACGCAGCTCCTTACCGTAAGAAAAATCCTCAATAACGCGCCCATAATACACAACTCTGCGAGTGGATAAAGTCATTTCGAGGTTCATATCGGCTTGTTTGCGCTGAACTTGTGCCTCAACATAGCTTGAAACAAGCACGAGCGTGATGAATATAACCACAATGGCAGGATTGAGTGCGGCGATTACGATAATTACGCCGATAAGCGTGAAGGCTTTTCCGATAATCTCGATTGCCATGTCAAGCACATAGCTGAAGCCTTTCCAGTTCCCAAATAGGAACTTCTCGGCCTTTTCCTTCATATCCAAATAACGACTGCTTTCAATGTCGCTGTAATCGGCGCGAATTGATTTTTGGTGTGTGAAGTCATTGAAATCTTGAGAGAGCTTGAGCCGGTGCGTAAAACCTGTCCAAACAAGCCAGCTAGATAGAGCGGATGCGGCAAAAGTGTATCCAATCAATATCCCGGCGTATAACATGAGACAAGAGAGCCGCTGCTCGCCCAGTAGCTCATTGATAATAAAGCGCGGCGTAATAATTGCCACGACAGGAATCATAGACGTGATAAACTGGTTAAGCACGCGATAAACCAAGTAGCGTTTCTCATGCTCCCAACTGAATTTGATAAAAAAACACAAACCTTTTAACATAGAAAAACCTCCAATAAGTCCGCAAAACGCGGCAAATTAGAGCGCGAAATGCGCCCTTTACGGTAAGCAAAAAACCATAAAGAGCGCACTAAATAAGGGCTAAAGAACCCTCATTAATTTAACGGCAAACCCTTTATGGTTTACCTGTTGATATAAGGTTTGTAGTTGGATTTTAGTTTGATCATGGTGAACCTCCTAATTGAATAGCTGCGTGGGTATATTTTAGCAGGTTTAGATGAGTTATGCAAGTTGCTAGGGACTGATTGACATCTGCAAAAAACGATATGTCGCGTCAATCTTCGTTCAATATTTAGCTAGTAAAGTAATGTCTAAATGCCTATCGCTGGTCAAGGGATAAGAGTGCTATAAACTACACAAACAACAACCCAACCTGGTTAATTACCCCGCCAACAAAAATCGCAACGGCAATAGTCGAGAAAGCGATAATGACGGCAACTTTTGTCTTAAACTCCTTATTGAGTATCGCAAAAACTGATAAACATGGCAGATACATCAAGGAAACTGCGCCGCCGACGAACGCTTGCAGTGGCGTTAGGTTCAGTGCGATTAGTGGCGCAACGCTCATTTCGCGCCTGACAATGCCTAGAACTAGAGCAACGACGGCCTCCTCTGGGAGCCCCAGCCAGCGCGTCATAAGCGGCCTGGCATAGTAAGCTATTACCTCTAAAAGTCCCGATTCGCTGAGAAGCGCGGCAATGAGTATGGCAATCATCATAGGCACTTGCGCATCATGCAGGAAATGCCTCATGCGGCCTGCCAATTTCCTGAAATAAGCCCTTCTGCTTGGAATTAGCAAGTTTGGAATCTCGATTAGGAGCGGGTCAACTTTACCTGCGACCAATTTGCCGCAAATTAGTGTAACTATGATGAAAAACACTATAGAAAACAACATCATTGCCGGCATCATCCACCAATAAAAGTCGGAGAGTAGGCTGATAATCGCGCCTGTTTGCGAAATACATGGAATGGCAAAACAAATGGCTGCGGTGATGATAATACGCTCTTTTCGCGTGGACAGGGCGCGCGTTCCGATAATCGCAGGAACTGCGCAACCGTAGCCCATCAGTAAATGAATGAGAGAGCCGCCCTGCACGCCGAGCTTATTCATAATGTTGTCAAAAAGCACGCTCAGGCGCGGCAAGTAGCCGGTGTCCTCCAAAAATGTGAACGCAATATAGAAAAATAGCACATAGGGAAAGACAAGTGCTAATATCCATTCAAAGCTGATGACAAAAATGCCGAACTCGCCAACGAGGATGTTAAGCAGCGCACCTTGCGGCAAAATACTTTCAAAAATATTGCGAAAGAACGGCACGATAATATTATTTACAAGCGGCAGAAGAATGCCTGCACGAAGGGCACGCCCGCCGCCAAGCACAGCAGCTATAGTCAGTGCCATCACTAAAAACGAGATAGGTACGCCCGGCATAGGTTTCATCATACTATCGCCGAGTCGCTCAAGAAAGCCGGGCTTGGTGTTAGTTTTTTTGATTACGCGCCGCGCGATTTCTTTCGCAGCACTCCAACTTGCATCATCGTCAAGCTGGCTATCGTTACGTGGGCATGATTCACACGCCGAGGATGCAGGCGGCTTGTCCAAAATTGTTTCCAGCTCATTTACAAGTTCGTCAAAACCCTGACGCCTGATGGCGATGGTTTGAACAATCGGCGCGTTTAGCTCCTGCGAGAGGAGGCGCGCGTTGATACTTATGCCCTGGCGCTCAGCGACATCCGTGAGGTTCAGAGCATATATCAATGGAAGCTTATATCTTTTCAGCTCAAGCCCAAGGCGAAGATTGCGCTCCAAATTGGACGCGTCAAGTACGCAAATAACAGCCGCGGCTCCACTTTCCATAAACTGTGACGCGACCGATTCGGCCTCGGAGCTGGGCGTCATGGAATAAGTACCGGGAACATCAATTAATGTGTAGTCCTGATTGTTTAGCTTTATTTGACCTTCCATAAAACTGACGGTTGTGCCGGCAAAATTGGAGCTAACGGCATGGATGCCCGTCAGCTCGGTGAAAAACACGCTTTTACCGACATTGGGATTACCCATAAGAAGTATTCGATTGTCTACACTCATGCGTCGACCTCCTTGACAAGTATTTGTGTCGCAATTTCTTTGCCGATAGCAATAGAATATGAATCATCAACTCGCAAAAGAACGGGACCGCCGAAAGCGTAACGGTTTAGCACGTTAATTTGCGCGCCTAAGCGCACGCCTAAGCTCTCCAATAGCGCGATATTAGCAACAGACACAATTTTGAAGGACTTCCCTCTCTTTGAGTCGTATAAGTTTATTGTTTTTGCATTCATTTGCGAATACTCCTTGTGATTATTATCTTTGTATAGGTTAGCATAGACTAACTCGTGTGTCAAGGGGTATCGCTCGAATATGTAGAGATGTAAAGCGGCTGACCGAACAAAAATTCGGGCAGCCGTTAAATGTGTACAGCATTGAGCTATTTTATCATCTTAAACAATCCAATAAGCCTGTCCAGTTCGTCTTGCTCGTAGTAGGCTATCTCGATCTTGCCTTTATCTTTTTTACCTTTAATGACGACTTTTGTGCCAAAAATTGTCATTAAATCTTTTTCAATAGATTTATATTGGGCATCGCTGGAAGCGATTTTATCCCTCTTTTCCTCAGGAACATTACTCTCATGTAACGTTTCTAAATGAGCGCCTATCTGGCTTATGTTCAGCTCGCCTTCTATGATTTTCTCACCTAAATCAAACTGAAGTGCGCCGTTTTCTACCTCTAAAAGTTTGCGTCCATGGCTCGCAGTTAAGCGTCCTTCGGCAATAAGATTTTGCACGCGCGGGTCAAGCTTTAGTAGGCTCATTATGCCGGAAATGCTCGAGCGACTTTTGCCAACTTTAAGCGCGATATCTTCTTGTCTGAAGAAAAAAACATCGCATAAATGCTGATAACAAAGAGCCTCTTCTATCGGATTCAAATCTTGACGCTGGATATTCTCTATCAGCGCGATTTGCAAAACTTCCATATCTTCCAAATCTTTAACGATTACCGGAATCGTCTTTAGCTGCGCAATTCTTGCCGCGCGCCAGCGACGCTCACCGGCAACTATCTTGTAAAGATCGCCGTCAATTTTTGTCACGACAATCGGCTGAATTATACCGAATTGTTTTATCGAATCCGCAAGTTCGTTAAGCCGCTCTTCGTCAAAGCGCTTGCGCGGCTGGTCTTTGTTTGGCTCGATTTTGTTTATGTCAACTTCTGAAATGCCGAGATTACCCGGCGAATTTTCAGCATCTGATTCAGTATCAGGAGAGAGAGCGGAAAGGCTATCTTGTGCCAAAATAAGTGCGCCAAGCCCTTTTCCAAGGCCGGTTCGGCGTTGCTTGTTGGGCACATTAGAATTGAGATTGTCCATATGATTTCCTCCGTTCTATAACTTCTTTCGCGAGAGCCGCATAACTTTCCGCGCCCTTGGATTTTGGGTCGTACAAAGTTATTGGAAGACCGTGGCTGGGTGCTTCCGAAAGCTTAACATTGCGTGGAATGATGCTGCGATAAACATCTTTTGGCAAATGCTTTTTCACCTCATCAATGACTTGCAGCGATAAATTCGTTCGCGCGTCAAACATTGTAAAAACAACGCCTTCCATTTCCAAGCGTGGATTCAGACGCTTTTTGACCAAACTGATTGTATGCAGCAGCTGCGTCATTCCCTCCAGCGCGAAATACTCACATTGAATAGGGACAAGCACTGAATCAGACGCCGTCAATGCGTTTAGTGTCAGCAAACTTAACGACGGAGGGCAGTCGATTAGGATGAAGTCATACAGATACTTCGCATTATCAAGAACTTGCTTTAGTGTATACTCTCGAGCTTCAGTGTCGATAAGCTCAATTTCTGCCCCTGCAAGATTGACATTTGACGGGATGACAGATAAGCGAGGCACGGCAGTTTTGTGGACAACCTCTTCAATATATGCCTCGCCGAGCAACAAGTTATAAAAGGTCTTGCTTAGCGCGTCTTTGTCGACCCCTAGCCCGCTGGAAGTGTTGCCTTGTGGGTCTGAATCAACAACAAGCACAGTTTTACCAGCTTGCGCCAAACAAGCCGCAAGATTTATACAGGTCGTCGTCTTGCCGACGCCGCCCTTCTGGTTTGCAATAGAAATTATTCTTCCCAAAAAAATCAGTCCTAACGAATTATGATTGAGCTCCTATTATAACACTTGTTTTGAAAAAGGGCTAGTCTTTTTTTGATAAAATTGTTAAGCGAGGGAAAATGAGGAAACCCTTCTCGCAGAGCGCGGCTCTGCGAGAAGGGTTTTTGCCGACATCGTGGCAGAGCGGAACTCTACAAAAAAGACAAAACGGAGCGCGGTTGCAGAGTAGCGCTCTGCAAAGCAGGAAAGCTACTCGCCGGAATTATTCCTTCGCGAAACAATCTTTGCGATGATATAACAAACCAAAACGATTGCCAATAGCCACAAGACGAAAGACAAGACGCTAATCGCGACGCTAAAAAATGCGCTAAAGGCATAGCTTTCCATAACAGTTGTCATAAAGAACGTTGCGCCTCTTCTCATGACGGCGAAGAAGATGAGAATGCCGATGAGCAGCAGCACGGGCTTACGGTTACTCCGATAAAAAGACGCGACATCATCAATGGAGTCGGGAACGTCAAAGCCATCTCGCAAAAGACGCCTTATGCGGAAGCTATCAAACAGGCAAAAGCATATCAACATAAATACGCTGAGTGAAAACATGCCGATTCGGATTTCTCTCACGACTATAGTGAGCGCAAAGAACAGTGACATGAAAAATAAGCCGCGCTTCATCAGCCCCAAGTACATATAGTTAAGCCCGGGGAGCGCAGAGAAAACAAATGTCAAAAATTTGCTCTTTCTGTTGCGCAAACTGGCATCGTGCGTAAAATGATAGTGGTTGTATTGAGCTTGAGCGTTTGGCGGAGGCGGCGCAGCTTGTTGCTGAGCCCTTGCCATTTCACTAACGCAGCTTTTGCAATGGTATGAGTTGTTAATATTCACGCTGCAATCGCCGCAAACGTGACGGTTGCAGCTTGAGCAGATACTGACGGAGGTTATATTTGGGTGCTTGTAACAATGCATAGTGAAATCTCCTTATGTTGGTGCGTTCTTGATAATAGATACGAGTTTTATGTGAAGAAGTCTGTGAGGAAAAGACGGGCGAACGTATGTTTGCGAAGCTGACACTAGAACATGACGACCAGCGGCACCGAAGTGAACATGGGTGCATATAAATTAAGAGGAAGTTGGATTTTGTCGAAAGCTGGAAGAAGGTTGCGTGGCTATTGCCGGACGGATTGCCATTCCGCCCCTACGCCTACGGTACGGGCACAAAACGCGCACTTGCCACAAAACTTCACCCCATTCCCCGCCACACCATTCCCTATATATAATGAAGCGATAGAAAATACCACGACACCACCCGATCTTATTACAATTGCGTTACAATAGTTACATTTGCGCGAAAGATGTTGTAATTTGTCTGCTCATATGTTAAATTGTATTGAGCTTTCCTTATGGAGGAAAAAGGCAGAGGTCGGCAATTTGACATTTGAGTTACAAGAAGTTTACATATTGCCTACCCCTATTGATTTTCCAATATTTGGGATGTTATACTTTGGTTGTAACGTTGATGTTTTATGTTTTCGTGAGGTTTACGCATAGACACACGAACCAAAACAGCAACGTACTCCGAAAGCTTGATAATAAACGAAGAGGGTCTTTGAAGGCTCATTCGTTACCGAAATCAAGCAAAACAGAAAACAATATTTTAAAGGAGGAAGAAAAAGAATGAAAAAGAAATTAGCTTTTCTTTTAGCAGCTATCATGGTTATTACTAGCTTGCCTGGTATGACTTTGATGGGCTCATCAACAAACCGTATTTCACGTACGATTTCTACAGAAGCCAACACTCTTTTACTCGAGTACGGCTTACCTGTTCCTGCTGGCGAATTTACTTACCAGCATAGTGGCAGACAAATCCAACGCGCTCAATCAGGTTCAAACTTGATGATCGAAATGAACCACGCACTTAACGTACCATCTATGTTTACGGTAACCCTTGAAGGCGCAGCTTGGTATTTCAGACAAGCAGCTAGAGGTGCAACAGGAGCAGGCGACCCGATATGGTCACCTACACCAGGCGGCACGTTTAACCTTCCGATTGCTGCTGATCAAACATTTGCATTTGAAGTAGTTTTACCTGCAAACAGATGGACTCCAGGTCATGTTGCGGGCGACTTTACTAACATTGCATTAGGCGCTGGTCATGGTATTACACTACAACCTGGCGACGTAATTATGGATCCTGCTGCCATAACTGCGCTTATGGCACTATTAACTGCTCACCCAGAGGTTGACACAGTTTCGCCGGCTCTTCCAGGAGTAATTGGTACTACACATAACGTAGTGAGCCAAATGCCTGCAACAGCAAGCTTGGCTCTAAGAATTGGGCAGCTTTTACAGCCACTATTAAATACGTTTGTTTGGGATGAAGTATCTCTCGCAGGCACTGGTGATGCTCAAACTCTTAGACTTGAAGGCGAATTCACGCTTGCAGCAGGTACATCTTTACCTGTAACTGCTACTATTTATACAGGCGCGCCGGGTTCAGCTGTTCTACCAGCACTTCCGCTAAGAGGCGTATATGGTCCTGGCTTCTTGTGGAACGAAATCTACCCTAACTTTACAGGCTATCCAGAAGTTGATACATTTATTTGGAACACGAACAGATTCGTTGAGTTTAACGCAACTACAAACGTTACTACTTTCCATAATCTAACTGGTGCTCCAGGTAATGTTCCTTACAGACTTGAAATCGTTGGCGGTAACTGGCAAACAAGCGCTACTGTTCATATTTTAGGTAACAGCTTAAGCGTTCCTGGAACACCTAACGAGTTAGCACTTACTGATGATTGCGTAATCGGCATTCCTCTTGTTGCTAGAACTACGACGGATGGAGATCTCAGAGTTCGCGTAGATGCTGGTTTCCATCAAATAGCTAACACTACTCACGTATTCGCTACACATGCTGTTGGCAGAGTAAGCATTGCTTTTGACACGGTAACTTTCAGACATCACGAAATAGTTGTTGGACGTACTAGACTTACAGAACAAAGAGCAGGCTCTATTCCTGAAGGCAGATGGGAATTTGAAATGAATGCCCCAACTGGCTATGAGTGGAATCTTCCTAACAACTTGAATGCAATCATTGACTCAACACTTTCTTGGAACACTAATCCTGCTAGTGTTGGTCAAAGACTAGCAACTAGAGTTCAGCCAGGTACACTTGCGGCTGACTTACCGACAGACCAAATAACTTTCAGATACAACATGCGTGGCAGCATAGTTGACCATAGCAGAATTCTTGTTAATGTACCTGCTGGCTTAATTAATCCAAGCACTCAAGGTGCTGGTGGCACATTATGGCTGGCAACAGGTACGGCGGGCAACTATCTTAGACTCATACCTGAGAACTATGATACAATCGCAGACAACACTCGCTTATATGTAAACTTCAGAAACACTCAAAACACTGTATTACCAAACACTAATGTTTTCCTTACGACTGCTAGAGATTTCGGTATCACTCTTACAAGAGTAGCTGACCAAGGCAGAACTAATGAAATTCCTACTCTTATCTCTGGTAGATTAGAGCAAGATATTAGTGTACAAGGTAACAGATGGAGCGGTGGCGCAGAAGATGATCACCACAGAGCTGCAACTGTACGTTTCCAAGAGACTGTACAAGATTCTTGGTGGGCAATGAGAAATACAGTACTTTCATTACCTGAGTGCGAAAGCGTGCGCTTCTTAGAAGTACAAATTTATGACTCGCGCGGCTTCTTGGCAGGTAATGCTGCTGCGCAAAATCTTCACCGTGGTACGAATCAGTTATCTGGAGCTCCAAGAAGTCCAGAGTCGTTCTACAACACTGGTCTTAGAACGGGTTCTGTAACTGTAAACCACAACACAATCACGCTTCACGGTCTTTCAGTAGCTGCTAACAGCACTGCAAGATTTGATATCCGTATGTGGCTCAACATTCAAGTTGACTTCGATGGCGATATCGAACTTACATTAGCAAACAGCGCGTTCCGTCAACTTGGCGACAACTACAACGCAAGCGTAGTAATTGCTACAGCAGTAAGCCCGATTACTGTTGAAACAGAAGTAACAGAAGCAAGAGTTGGCTTCCAGTTTGTAACTATGGCTGACTTTGAAATCACTGAGAACGTTGCTGGCGCATTATTGCACGGCGAAGATGTTTATATAACTGTAACTGACCAAATTGCTGTTGATATGGCTATCGCTCCAGGTTTCAGACAAGCTGTAACTGACGGTAACATTAGAATCAGCAATGCACGTACTAACACAATGCTTCAATGGGCAGGCGTTGGTAATAATGCACAACGTGGTCAACTTCAATTCACAGTTGAAAGAGCTTCTACGATAGCTTCTACAATAGCTTTCACAGACGTTCAAGTAAGAATTGACAGAACTGTACCATTCTCTAACCTCTCTATCATTGAGACTCAAGGTTATGACATCCACGTTTGGGGTCCAGCTGTTGCTAGAAACTTCCGTGGTTTATATGGTCAAAGCAATGATCGTCCATTCGTAGTACAAGGCGGCGCAGCTAGAAACGAAAGAGACCTCTTCCCAGTTGGCTCTATCAGCGCTCCTTACGTACTCATTGAAACTCCACCTGAGTTCGGCGCAGGCGCATTCACTGGTCGCGTAGAAGTTACTATCCCTGGCACAACTGCTAGAGTAAATGGTGAAGTATTTGAACTTGGTGCAGCTACTTGGATTTGCACAGCTTCTAGCTCTGCAATGGTTCCAATCAGATTCGTATCTTACGCACTTGGTCTTGAAGAAGGCGCAGTAATGTGGGATGAAGAATTAAGAACTGTTACTGTAGATGCTGGCGCAAGAATCGTTCAGTTCCAAATCGGTAACTCTTTATACGTAGTAAACGGCGTACCTGTACGTATGGTTAATGCTGCTGGTCAACCTGTAGAAGCACAAATTCAAGGCGACAGAGCGTTTGTACCATTCAGAGCATTAGGTAACGCGTTTAACATTCCTGTAACTTGGGATGAAGCTACAAGCACTGCTATCTACAACGAGATGCTTCATTTCTAGAAAATGATTTAGCTCGTGAAACACAATGTAATATAATGAAATAAACCTAAAGGCACCCGGGCTTTAACCCGGGGCCTTTTTTTGTGTGCATACCGACTTCGCGGCCTCCCTAAACTTGACACTTTTCCGCCTCCATGCTATAATCATTCACATGATAATCTACACTATAAAGCGTTTGCTACAAATTATTCCATCATTTTTTGCGCTGACGGCTGCTGTTTTTCCGGCAGTTCTTTTAATGCGCGGAGCACCGGAGTTTCCGATCCCGGTGTGGGAAGCGTATAGGATTTATATGACGGGAGTTTTGCGTGGGGATTTGGGAGAGTGGCGCAGGCGGTCGATTATTGGGATGCTTGCGGAGGCGCTTCCGTATACATTGACGCTGGCCTTTGGCGGGATTATTGTAGCGGCTCTTATCGGCATTACATTGGGCATTATAGCTGCTCGCAAGCAAAATAAATGGCTGGATAATTTGATAATGGCGTTGTCGCTTGTCACCTCGTCGATTCCGATGTTCTTTTTGGCAGTGCTGCTCATGCTGCTTTTCAGCCTGCACCTTGGATGGTTTCCTATCCGTGGCCTGGCAGATGGATGGCGCGGCATGGTGATGCCGATTCTTACAATGGGCTTACCGTCGGTTGGTTTCATCGCGAGAACCACGCGCACGGCTATGCTAGACGCGCTTAATACGGATTACATAAAAGCGGCGCGTGCGCGCGGTATACCGGAACACAAAATTGTGTTTAACCACGCGCTCAAAAATTTGATGATTCCTGTGATAACTGCCATAGGACTGCGATTGAACGAGCTATTGGCGGGAACAGTTTTGGTAGAACTTGCGTTTTCTATTCCGGGCATTGGCAGAATATTACTTGATGCGATTACTTTTAGACAGCAGATGGTATTGATGGGCTGCATTATAGTTCTGGCGCTTGTGTTTATGTTCATTAACTTGGTGGTTGATTTGACGTATGTATTTGTCGACCCAAGGACGAGAAAAAGTTATAGGTAAGAGGGCATTTATGAAGATAAAATCGAAAAAACTGAGAATTTTTCTAAGCCGCAAACTTTCTGTCGCGGCGGCAGTAATTCTTATAATAATGATGCTGAGCGTTTTTATCGGGCCGCATTTTACGCGGTTCTCACCAACGGAGATAAATATTGAAAGACGCCTTAGTGGCATATCGAGCGAGCACTGGCTTGGCACGGACGAAATAGGGCGCGACTTTTTCGCCCGAATTGTACATGGCGGGCAAATTACAATGGGCATAGCTCTCTTTGGCGTTGCGTTAGGTGCTTCAGTTGGGCTTTTGCTTGGGATTGTGTCGGGTTATTACGGCGGAGTGTTGGACGCGCTCCTTTCGCGGTTCATAGATATCTTGATGGCGATACCCGGGCTTATGATTGCGACAATCGCGCTGGGAATATTAGGACCGGGCGGCATAAATACAGGGATTGCGGTCGGTGTTTCCGCTATACCTGCTTTCATGCGAATGACTCGCGCCACTGTTATTTCTGTTAAGGAAACGGACTATGTTAAGAGCTGCCGCATAATGGGTGGGTCTAATTTGCGCATAATTGTGAAGCATATACTGCCAAGCGCATGGCCGATGATAGTGGTGATGTTTACTTTGGGGCTGGGGACAGCAGTGCTTACTTCATCCGCGCTATCTTTTCTTGGCATAGGCGTTAATCCGCCGACGCCCGAATGGGGCGCGCTCATAAGTTCAGGGCGGACCATGATGCTCGCCTTCCCGTTGGGCATTTTAGCACCGGGGCTCGCGATTACGCTAGTTGTTATGTGCACAAGCCTCATAGGCGATGGACTGAGAGACGCGCTTGACCCAAAAACGAACATTGAAACAAAGTAGGAGATTCGTATGGAAAAACTCTTGGAAGTAAACAATTTAGCCGCGCACTTTTTCACTGACAAAGGCGTTTTGCCTGCAGTTGACGGGATTGATTTTGATGTCAAAAAGGGCGAGATACTTGCCATTGTTGGCGAATCCGGCTGCGGAAAGAGTGTCAGCAGCATGTGCATTATAAATATGATGCCGCCTCCGGGTAAAATTGTTAATGGCGAAATATTGTTTAAAGGCGAAAATATTTTGGCTAAAAGCACTGAGCAAATGAGAAAAATTAGGGGCAATGAGATTTCTATTATATTCCAAGACCCAATGTCGTCACTTAACCCCGTGATAAAAATAGGCAAGCAGTTGATTGAAACTATGATTTGCCATTTAAACATATCCAAGGCGGAAGCGAAGCATAGGGCGATTCAGGCTCTGGGCTCGGTCGGCATTCCTGACCCGATTACGTTTATGAACAAGTATCCACATGAGCTTTCCGGCGGTATGTGCCAAAGAGTTATGATTGCAATTGCGATTTCTTGCGAGCCGGACATACTAATCGCGGACGAGCCAACGACCGCGCTTGACGTTACGATACAAGCTCAAATTTTGCGCCTTTTAAAGAACTTGCGAGATGAGCGCGGCACGTCTATCATACTGATAACGCACGATATGGGCGTTGTTGCGCAGATGGCGGACAGAGTGCTTGTCATGTATGCAGGCCTTGCAGTCGAAGAGGGCGAGGTTAATGAAATTTTCAAAAATCCGCAGCATCCTTACACTGTTGGGCTGCTCGAATCAATTCCGAACCCTGATAATGGGAATAAGCAGCTTTACAACATAAAAGGCACGGTGCCGGGCGTTGGTGAATACCCCGAAGGCTGCCGTTTCGCGCCGAGATGCGAGTTTAGAACCGATAAATGCGATCAAGAACTGCCGCAGTATTTGGGTGAGTATGGGCATTTTGTGCGTTGCCATAATAGGGGGCAGGCGTGATGGAGATAGAAATACCGGAACCTGTTTTACGTCTCGCTTTAGGGGGATTTTCGAGCGTTTTTTCTCTAGGCGAGGAAATGCCGACGAAGCACATTCGGAGTATATTTGCTAGGGGGCGTTGACGAAGCATGGATGAAAATAAGCCGAAAACACACCAAAATGAAGATGCGAAACTGATTCTTAGAGTTGAGGACCTATGCGTCTACTACCAAAGTGGGCGCCTCACAAGAGGTAAGCCAATCAAAGCCGTGGACGGCATAAGCTTTTCCGTTTACAAAGGCGAGAGCGTGGGCATAGTTGGCGAATCCGGCTGCGGCAAGTCAACCACGGGATACGCGATAACGCATTTGATACCGCCGACGTCGGGCAAAATATTCTTTGACGGCGAAGAGCTTAAAAGCCGAACGAGCAAGGACAGGGCTTTAATCGCCAAAAAAATTCAATTGATATTTCAAAACTCGACCTCATCTTTAAACCCAAGATTTAGCGCAGGGCAAGCGATCGAAGAGCCTTTTTTGATACATAAAATTGGCAATTCGGCTGCTGAGCGACGCGAGAGGGTGCTTGAACTAATGGCTGCGGTCGGGCTGAAAGAGACGCAGTTTGATTCGTATCCGCACGAGCTCTCAGGCGGACAGCGCCAGCGTATCGGCATAGCGCGCGCGCTCAGTCTAAACCCTGAGCTGATTGTTTGTGACGAGCCGGTGTCGGCATTGGATGTTTCCGTGCAGGCGCAGATACTTAATTTGATGAAAAAACTGCAAGAGCAGTTTGGTTTGACATATATTTTTATATCGCATGATTTGCCCGTCGTTCAGCACTTTTGCGACAGGGTAATTGTAATGTACTTGGGCAATATCGTCGAAATGGCGGATAGAACGCAGATTTTCAAGAGCCCGATTCATCCATATACCAAGGCGTTGATTGACTCCGTGCCGATTGCTGACCCAAAGAAGGCAACCCTTGAAGAAGTCATTGAAGGCGATGTGCCTAGCCCGCAAAACCCGCCGTCGGGTTGTCCTTTCAGTACGAGGTGCAAGGCGGCATCCGGAGATTGTTTTGTGAAGAAGCCGATGCTGAAGGATTATGGCAATGGGCACTTGGCGGCTTGTCACCGAGTGACTTGTCATTAGGTGTAAATATAAGCAGAAAAAAGAACCAACTCCGCGTAAGCAAAGTTGGTTCTTTTTCAATTCACCTAAAACCTAAAAGAAAAAATCCTGATTAGCAATAGTAAATGCAAACGGTCTATTCCTCGACATCCAAGATGGGCCTGTTATGCGTGGATTCTTGAAAAATAGCACACCTTCCGCATTTTGCCTGCCTTCAAGCACCTCGAGCGCTGCCAAAAAACTGGCAGTTGAAGGCGTATTATTTATCGCGCCATTCGCTGTCGGGCTGAACTGCACACCATGGTTTCTATCAAAGATTACACCGCGCACAGTGTCCGGATACTCCGGGCGCGCCTTGCGGTTCAACACTACATTGCCAACGGCAAGCATTGACTCAAAAGGCTCACCGCGCGCCTCCGCGTGGATTATGCGCGCCATCCAATGCAGGTCTTCCTCGGAGTAGTTGTAAAAACTCGGAAGCAGCTGCACGAGGCAGTTCGGCGTAAGTGAGCTTGGATACTTGCTGATTTTAAGCGCGTTTACGCAAGCAAGAAACTCAATATAACGCTCGCCGACAATTTGCGAGACAACATCAACCGCGACGTACGAGCGGTCGTTACGCAAAAAGAATCCAGGTGCGTGATTTTGTCCGTCATACTCAATGCCCAAGAAGTATTCGTCGCACCATGAAACTTTTGCCCCTAAGTATTCAAAAACGCGCCGCGCCGGCACATAATGCGAATCATCCCGGCTCACAAAATGAATCCCCGCATATGAATTGTTAATGAGCAGCCTCTGGTTTGGCGCACGAAAACTAACGCACATGGCAGAAACACTGAGCGGAATAGCCATTAAAACCGCTAAGAAACTTACCAAAATAATCTTTCCAATAAATCTGCTGATAAAAATGCACCCCTTTTCAAACGAAAGTTTTTGCATTTAAATCATTGACAGATTTTTATAGTCTATTCAGTTTTACCAAAAATTTCCAAATGCAAATTTCTACACAATTTCCACTACGCGCAAAATATAAACACCGATTGTATATGTGAAGATGGACAGCATCGAGCTAAACATAATGATACTTGATGCAAAATGCTCATCCGAGTTCATATAATACGCCATAACATAGCTTGCAATCGCAGTAGGTGCTGCATACATAACAAAGAGCGCGACAATGCCTTCGTTGCAGATGCCGAACATAAATGCGAGTGGCAAAAACAATAGCGGCATGGCAATAAGTTTAAGAGAGCAAACGATAAGCGTAGGCGAGATTCGCTCCTTAATCTTGCCAAAATTCATACTAGCTCCAATTACAATAAGCGCTAGCGGCGTGCTTAAATCCGAGATATGCGAAAGTGTGTTTGAGAGGATGGTTGGTATTGGAATCCTTATCAACGCGAACAAAAAACCCGCTACAACGCCGATAATCAGCGGGTTTTTCGCGATACTTTTAGCGGAAGATGTCACAATTTCCTTTGGAACAACCTCCTCGCCGGAATAAACCGTTAGGATGAAGACCGAAAGGATGTTAAACATAGGCACGACAACCGTGATAACCACAATAACAGCCGGCGGCGTATAGCCCATGATGCTGGCAACTAGCGGAATGCCAAGGATTACGAAATTGCTCCGAAAACCACCCTGAACAAACGCGCCTTTCATGCGTCGATTAGGCATAAGCCAAACCGCCATCCCCCAACAGATGAAGAAAAACGTCAAAACGCTGCCAGCCGTAAAAACAATCAGGCGAACATCCCAAATAGCCGAAAAGTCTGACGAATACAAGTCCAAAAAAAGTCTAATCGGCAGCGCAAAGTTAAAAAGCACCGCGTTCATCTGCTTAGCGCCGGTCGGGTCAATAACGCCAAGACGCTTCAGCACCATACCAAATATCATGATAAGAAAAATCGGCAAAACCGCATTAAGGCTAAAAATCAAATTATCAAGCAATTATATCAACTCCAAAAGAGAATGTGTAGGGCTTTATTTTATCGTTATTGCTTGGGGGTGTCAATGGGGGCGAACATAACATTGGTGACATTGTGTGCTGGCGAACAATGTTGCACTTTCGAGCGAGCGCATTAAATAATCTATATAGCCGCGGAACCCTGTAGGGACAAGCTTCCACACTCGCCGATTGGTCGTCGCAAACGAGTATCCCCATAAGCGACATTTTGTGCAGTGGGGCAAGCCATTATCCTACAAGTGCATGAAATGTACCTACGTGTAGCCCACGGAACCCTGTATTCGCCATGGAGGAACATCCCACTACCGATATCGTGTGTTGTGGGGGCAAGTCGCTGCCCCACAAACGCATACAGTGTATCATCCATGCTCGTCCGTTGGTCGTTACGGACAATATCCCCAGCGCCCCTTAAACTGAATCCCTCGTCATAGTCTCAAACTCAATCCCGCGCTGATATTGCGCCTCGCGAACATCAGCTACTGCTCCAATAAAATGGAATATGTAAACGCCGCAAATTATAAACAATGCAACTACGATACACATAAGAATTTTTCTTTGCACAAAAAGCCCTCCTCTGAAATTAAAGGTATGTTTATTTTACCCCTTTTCTCGCACAATCGCAAGACATGCGGCATAAAAAAGGGCTGGTGCGCAAAACACGCAACAGCCTTTCCTTATCTTACGCTTTAATCTTCTCAGGTGCCATGTTTTTCAGCCGTTCATACTCGGCGTTGACCAGGTCAACTTTTCGCACTCTTGGGCGACCGTTCAGCCACGCTTTGATAGTGATATAACATTTGTACAATATCAAAAGCCCCCAGGCAAAATAGAAACCCATATAGAACTGAACCCCGAATCTGAAGCCGCTTGTCACTATTGCCAAAACTAAAAATGATACCGGACACAGAATCATGTGCAAAATCAAATCATAACGTCTCGCTACATTTTGTTTAGCTAAGTACATAAGTAAGTCTTCACTTGGTGTATTTGTTTCAGTTGCCTTTACCTCTTCCGCGGCAACTGCGACCTCGGGCGCTTCATTGCTTAGCGCCTCATTATTTACCACAACTTCATTATTAGTAATCTCCACTTGCTTATCCTCCTCAATACGCTGGCAGGCAAGCATCTCCACGAGACGTATGGACCGGTTATCATCTGCCCATACCGCTCGCGCATTTAGCACGAGCTGTTTTGCTCTTCGCGGATATGTCTCACCAATCCGCTGGTTGTCATTGTCAAAAACTTGTATTCTGTCCAGAAAAGCCACTCCAATCGGGACCGATAGTTTTGTCCAAAAATATAAAACTGTGCACTCCGCTGTTTTTTGTTATGGGTGCCATCCCCCCACAGTTAGTGATAGTTAAATAGCCCTAAAACAATAACTAATAACATGTCTTTTCCCCACACAGTGTCTCGCGATTTTTGCCTACGGCAAAAACGCAGCTAAAGCTGTGCCGATATCTTTCGGTCTCTGTCGCTGGAACCCCGTCATACCGCTTAGGTATGATGGGAACCCACCTCCGAGCTCTGTGGGAAAAATCCTGCGTTCTTTGTTGCTGTTTTAGGACTATTTAACTATATCTAGTCTACCATACGCCCTTAGGGATTTCAACCAAGTATTTCATAAGAAATTCTTAAAGATACTCGAAGCATTTCGTCACAAAAAACCACCCACTTGATAAAAGTGGGTGGTTAAAACTTAATTTACAAACTAATTCTGCCCCATAGCCTTGCTAACTTCGTCAGCAAAGTTTTCTTCTTTCTTTTCGATACCTTCGCCTGTTTCAAAGCGAAAAACTTTGCAGTCAAATACTACCTTAAAAGGCAACATTAACTTACCTACAAGAGGGATAAGAGCTAGAGTATGATTTATTCAAAAAACGATGATCATAGTTTTCCCATACAATGTGCCATAGTAGCTATTCACATCATTTAGCTTATTTAGAAAGATCCCCTAATGCACAGCTCTAAAGCGAAGCGAATGGTTATTTAGAATCTTGGTAATCCTATCAATAAATATAGAATATATTAGAAATATATGCGTATTACAATTACTTTGAATAAATTGAATTAAAACGCTTAAAAACAAGTGACATTTCTCTGAAAAGGTGATAAAATGGTTATAGATATTCCTTTGATATTTAAAAAGTGCCTAATAATTAGTTTTGAGATTTCTACGAAGGGGGTTGAAGTTATGGCTAAAATTACAAATAAACGAGAAGCTGAAAAAAAAGCAATAGAACTCTATGAGAAATGCTTTGGCTCTGTAGACAATATTTCTCATGGTTTATTTGCGACGGATTTAAATAAAGTTTTGCAAAGTTTAAATATTAGTGTCTTAATTAAACCTTTAGCAGAGTATGAAAATCTAACTGGTAAAAATGAGATTTCTGGAGTTTTGTTGAAGAATGAAGAAAATCAGTACACCATCTTTATTGAAGAGAGTGAATCGGTAGAGCGAAAAAGATTTACAATCGCACACGAAATTGCACATAAATATTTAAATCATATTGATGATACCAAAAGGGTAAGTGTTTCGTACAGGGACGAGTTTGCTTCTCAAGGCTCTATACCAGAAGAAATAGCTGCAAATGCGTTTGCGGCAGCACTTTTGATGCCTGAAAAAGTTATTCGCTACGTATATTTCCTCACCTCAGATGTAGCCAAGACAGCGCGTTTTCTTGGGGTTTCAGACACAGCCGCTAGGTATAGGTTAAGTAATTTGGGGATTTTGTAATGGATGATAATAAATTATGCGATACAGTAACTCCTGAATTAAAGGAGAATATTGAAAGCAATGTAAATACAGTTGAATCAAACATAATTCCCAATTACGATGCGTTGGCTAATGAGCTGCAAAAGAATAGTAAAGCATCAAGTTCCGAGCTACAAAAGACGGATGAATCATTAGTTATCAAGCTACAAAAGCTTGTTGAAGAAGATATTAAACCACAGATAACCATCGATAATAGTATGTTTGACGACATTCACCGCGATGCTTCTAAGCAAGCTATTAACACAGCAGATTTCATTTATCGAGATTGGTCAAAAAAAGAAGATGATGAAATAACGCAACGAAAAGGGTTGACGTGCAAAATATTTTGGTTTCTTGTCGTTCAATGGGGCGTTGCAGTTGTTTTAATCTTATTGCAAGGCAAAAAAGAATGGTTTAATATTAGTGAAACTATCTTTATATCATTTTTTGCAGCAATCATTATTCAAACTATAGCTATAGTGATTGTTATAGCTAAATATTTATTCAAAGAACGAAACACTAGACCTTTAGATATAATTGTAGAGCTCATATCTATAACTGGACTAAACAATGCTAACTATAAAGATACAACATCTAGTAATGCAGACAAAAAAGATTCTGTTAAATAATTGCGTCTAAGCAGTTTGGCGTCAAAAGTTGACCTCAATAATTTTTCTACAGTACAAAAAAGCCCACTTGTAGTGGGCTTTTATCATGGACAACTAGCTACACTCGTAAATTAAAACTAATTCTGCCCCATAGCCTTGCTAACTTCGTCAGCAAAGTTTTCTTCTTTCTTCTCAATACCTTCGCCTGTTTCAAAGCGAGCGAATCTGAGGATTTTAACAGGAGAGCCAAGCTCTTTGCCCGCCGCGTCAAGATATTTCTCAACTGTAAAGTCGCCGTCTTTAACGTATTCTTGATCGTAGAGGCAAAGTGCGCGGAGATGTTTGCCAAGCCTGCCCTCGATCATTTTTTCAATGATGTTTTCGGGCTTACCTGCGTTAGACTCATCATTCTTCGCTTGCTGGATAAGGATTTCTTTCTCGCTTTGGATAAACTCTTCAGAAACCTCGTCACGTGTTACGAACTGAGGGTTCATAGAAGCGATTTGCATACAAATATTCTTGCCTGCTTCAAGTGCTTTGTCGCCGGCTGCTGATTCAACTTCAGCTACAACGGCAACTTTGCCGCCAGCGTGGATATATGTCGCAAAGATAGAACCTGCGCCTTTTTCAAGCTTAGCAAACCTTCTAATCGAAAGGTTTTCACCGATTCTTGCAACCATGTGGCTGAGAGCTTCTTTAACCGTAAGGTTCGCATCATCAATCCATTTTTCGTCCATGAACTTCTCAATATCATCAGTTGAAGTTTTTGACGCTTGAAGTGCAACCTTGTCAACAAACACTTGGAACTCAGCGTTTTTAGCAACGAAGTCTGTTTCAGAGTTAACCTCAACTACAACAGCTATATCTTTAGCGTCGTTCAAATAAACATGGCTCATGCCTTCAGCAGCAAGTCTGCCTGCTTTTTTAGCAGCAGCTGAAAGGCCTTTTTCACGCAAAACTTTTTGCGCTTCTTGCAAATTGCCATTAGCTTCAACGAGCGCTTTTTTACATTCCATCATGCCCGCGCCCGAAATTTCTCTAAGTTCTTTAACCATTGCGGCTGTTATATCTGCCATAAAAATTCCTCCATCAATATATATTATTCGTTAGTTTCACCGGTAAGCTCAGCTTCTAAGCCTTTATCTTCAAACTCTGTAACTTCCACTTCATCCTCGACTTCAACATCATCATGGCCTTCAGCCGCTGCGCCAAATTGCGCGCCTTGACGAGCTTCGATAACCGCGTCTGCAATTTTACCTGCGATAAGTTTAACCGCGCGGATAGCGTCGTCATTACCAGGGATAACAAAGTCAATCTCATCCGGATCGCAGTTAGTGTCTACGATACCAACAAGAGGAATACCTAAACTGTGCGCCTCTAAAACAGCGATTCTTTCTTTACGCGGGTCAACAACGAAAATAACATCAGGAACACGCTTCATTTCCTTGATACCGCCAAGGTTTCTGTCAAGTTTTTCTTTTTCATGAAGAAGCTTTGCAACTTCTTTCTTAGTAAGTCTGTCAAAAGTACCGTCTTCAGACATTCTCTCGAGGTCTTTAAGCCTTCTCACGCGCGTCTGAATAGTTTTGAAGTTAGTGAGCATACCGCCCAACCATCTCTCGTTGATGTAGTACATGCCGCATCTTTCGGCTTCTTCTTTAATGGAGTCCTGGGCTTGCTTTTTTGTACCTACAAAGAGAATTTCGCCGCCGTCTTGAATGATTTCACTAACAGCCGCATACGCTTTGTCAACCATTTTAACAGTTTTTTGCAAGTCGATAATGTAGATGCCGTTACGTTCAGCAAAGATAAACTCCGCCATTTTAGGATTCCATCTTCTTGTTTGGTGACCAAAGTGTACGCCGGCCTCCAAAAGTTGCTTCATTGAAATTACTCCCATAAATAATACCTCCTAAGGTTATACTTCCACGACTCATACTGCTATTTAGCAGACCTTATGGCAACGGTCGTGTGTGAAGTGCGGCGTTTAACATAAATTCGCCGAGTTGCATTATAACACAAGAATGAAGCAATTACAAGGAAAACTTATCAAAAAGCTTGCAAATATAACAGAATCGACCTAAAAACAAAAATAACTGGAAATTTTTACCCAATTATGATATAGTCAAACGAAGACTAACTATCTATTCAGACGGGAGACCCATACAAGTGGAGTATTTAAAAGCAACAGAACTAGCCTTCGACCCGAGGATGCAAATAAGCGAATTGGTTGTCGATGCGTACTATGATTTAATCGTGCACTTTAAAAAAGACGCGCAAATAACAAGTGCGCTGGCGGAGAGCCTTTTGCTCGAATATTTCTATGTTGCAGCCGAAAACGGCGAGGTTGCGTCGATTGTGGCATGTAAGAAGGATAAGCCGCCGCCTATCGTGCTGGATAAAAAGGTTTTCCTCAAGCATTTAGGGCTTATCATGGGTAATATTGCGTATCCGATTATAACAAAGCATATGATGGAGCATAAATATCCGTTTGAGCTAACAGAGCAAACCGGCTCGATAGAAATAGTCGCAACCGCGCAAAAATACAGAGGCAAAGGCATAGCGCAGGAGCTTGCAGAGCGTGTTATGAGTGGGCTTGCATACAAAGATTATGTGCTTGAAGTCATAGATACAAACGCCGGCGCGATTCGCTTGTATGAAAAACTTGGCTTTAAAGAAATCATGCGGACAAATGCGCCGAAAAATGCAGGATTTAGAGAATTTATATATATGAAAAAGGAGGCCGTATGTATAAACGAGTAATTATAAAACTAAGCGGCGAGGCTCTCTCCGGAGAAGCCGGTAACATACTAAGCCGCGAGAAATCGGAGATAATAGCAAAAGAATTAGTAGATGTAAGTCAAAACTGCGATATATCAGTCGTTGTTGGCGGCGGCAATGTTTGGCGTGGGCGATCATCGGACTCGAAAATGCAGCGCGTAAAGTCCGACCAGATGGGGATGCTCGCAACGGTTATGAACGCGATTTATATTGCGGATGTTGTTAAGGGGTTTGGCGGTAAGTCGGTTGTACTTACGCCGTTTAGTGTTGGAAATATGACCGAGATTTACTCAATGGAGCTTGCAAACGAGTACTTCGCGAAAGAATATATTGTCTTTTTTGCAGGAGGGTTGGGTCATCCGTTCTTCTCGACTGATACTATTCCCGTACTCAGAGCGTGTGAACTTTCGGCGGACGCGGTTCTGTTCGCCAAAAACATTGACGGCGTTTATGACGATAATCCGAGTAAAAACCCGAACGCTAAGCGACTTGCAAAAACTACTTACAGCCACATAATCGAAAATCGCCTTGAAGCCATGGATTTAGAAGCCATGGTAATGTGTGAGAAAAACGATATTTTGTCACTTGTCTTTAATCTGAACCATCCGAACTGCCTGAAAACAGCTATATCCGGGGACGAGAGCTTCTTCGACTTCGGTACGATGATAAGAAAAAACTATAATTAGGAGGGATATCATGTCAGAAGTAAAACAATTTGAAGAGAGAATGCAAAAAACTATTCAGAACTTAGAAAATGAACTCGCTACCATCCGCGCAGGCCGCGCTAACCCGAAAGTGCTTGACAAAATTAAGGTTGACTATTACGGAACGGACACGCCGCTTGCTCAAGTCGGCAATGTCACCGTGCCTGAGGCGAGAATGATTCAGATTCAGCCGTGGGAGGCTAATATGGTCAAAAATATCGAGAAGGCAATCCAGGCGTCAGACCTTGGCATTAACCCATCGAGCGACGGCAAAGTTATACGAATCATCTTCCCGGAACTCACAGAAGATCGCCGTAAAGAGCTCACAAAAGACATCAAGAAAAAAGGCGAGGATGCGAAAGTGGCAATCAGAAACATCCGCCGTGACGCGATTGACGCGTTCAAAAAGCAAGAAAAAAAGAGCGAAATAACCGAAGATGATTATACGAGCTTAGAAAAAGAGGTTCAGAAACTGACGGATAAAGCCGTTGCTGATATTGACAAGGTTGTTGAAGCTAAGAATAAGGATATTATGACGGTGTAGGACTCCCTGCGAAATAGAAGGCATAACAACGAAAACAAAGTACATTTATGAGTTGTGCTGTGAAGGGGGTAAATAACAATACCGGCTAAAAAGGTGACAATGTTACGCTGTTTTATGGCAATAGCGCACTTATGCACCACCATGTGGTACGTGAAATTTATATTGGGGACGGAAGTGAAATGATGATTACGTATGAAATATCTTGCCATATAGAGCCTAAACAAGTAGCTGATGTAAGAAATTCTGTAGGCTGGAACGAGAGGATAGATTGTCATGAGAAAGCATTACAAAATTCATATTTTTATATATGTTGCTTTAATGACAAAGAATTAATAGGTTTTTTAGATGTTGTGAGCAATGGTATAACAGATTCATATATTCAGGATGTTGTCGTGAAACCAAAATATCAGGGGCGAGGAATAGCAACCCATATGATGGAAATGGCAATTCAGAAATTGAAA
>Ga0123355_10000846_pt1 | contig 42180 bp, 46 predicted proteins | sample TergutEmb28metaG_3_FD_89872 | JGI IMG/M metagenome (GOLD analysis project Ga0123355, IMG submission 89872) | Embiratermes neotenicus P1 segment gut microbial communities from Petit-Saut dam, French Guiana - Emb289 P1 | ecosystem: Host-associated > Arthropoda: Insects > Digestive system > Gut ...
TGTAAGCAATAGAGAGGATTTTCAACAATTCTCATTGAGGCTTCCATAAGGTGGAAAAGATATTTGGAGGTACCCTCAAATGGCAAAATGTTCATATTGTAACAAAGGCGTTTCTTTTGGAATAAAGGTCAGCCACTCACACAGACGTAGCAATCGTATGTGGAAGCCAAACGTTAAGCGTGTCGCGGCTATTGTCGACGGCTCACCGAAACGTGTCCACGTATGCACACGTTGCCTCCGTAGTGGCAAAGTAGAACGCGCTGTAAAGTAATTAATGTACTATCTTATCAAGACACCCACAGCGTAAGCTGTGGGCTTTCTTGTTTCAGAGATGTCCTGACAATCTAATAGTCAGGTAGTGTCAAAAAATCGATTTAAAAAGCTAGCGTCATTCTGCGCGAAGTCGCAGAATCCAGTAAATACAGACCCCCTATATCCTGCAACTACGTGCAGAACGACAGAGGGTACGACTAATGAGGTGACTAACAATGAAGTTTGGTATTATCGGTTTCGGAAGCTTAGGAAAGGCATTCGCATCGGCACTGTTGCGTACAGGCGATGTCGTCGCGGATAATATACATGTATGCGATCGCTCACTCGAATCATTAGACATCGCAAAACATGAGTCATATCACACGTATCCCATAGAGAAGATTAACGACATGATAAAAGCCACCGACATTATATGCATAGTTGTCAAAGGCTATGTGTTTGAAGACTTGTCCAAAAACATTGACAAAGAAGCTCTACGTGACAAACTCGTAATAAGCATGATGGCAGGTGAAACTTTTGAGAAAATATACTCACTCATCGGCGAAGTGCATCTCGCACGTGCCATGCCCTCCCTTGCAATTGCAACAAACGAGGGTGTCATAGCATATACTAAAATCCCAAGTGAAGTTGCGGATATTTTCAACAAGTTCGGTTTCGCGTTTGAAACTGAGCCTGATGTCATCGAAAAAGTCATGGCGTTTGCCGCCTGCGGTCTGGGATATGCAGCTTATCTCATCGATGCATTTACAGCAGCGGGAGAAGCAATGGGATTTTCCCTCGACACAGCATCCCATATCGCAGCACTCTCTTTCAAGAATGCGGGAGACATCGGGAATTTTCGCGAAACAGTAAAAGCCGTAGCAACTCCCGGCGGTGCCACCGAGCAAGGTGTAAATTATATGGACGAAAAAGGTGTCTACAATATAGTCGCAACCGCCATACAAAAAGCATACGAACGTATGACGTAGATCCTCGCCCCACCCATTCAACAGTCAGCTCATAAATGTAGTTATTTCCATCATTTATGACACTGATTGTTTTGTTATTGACATGTATTATTATTGCCATTATTATTGTAAATAAAGATACCGCCTCCATACTATGAAAGAGAGAGATTTTTATGAAATCAATACCCAAAAGCGAATTAGAAATGCGTATGAATCGATTCAAAAACGCAATGGATGCACAATACGCTGATTGGGAGTTATGTGCAATTGTCGGCGGATTAAATATGTACTATCTCACCGGCGCGATGTGTGACGGATTGCTACTCATAAAGCGTAGCGACTCTGCAACACTGTGGGTACGCCGTAGCTATGAGCGTGCTCAAGTCGAGTCAGAACTTGCTGATATCCGTCCGATGAGAAGCTTTCGTGACATTGCCGGCGAATTTGAGTCATTACCAGACACGCTATACATTGACAAGGCAAATGCCTCACTTGAATGGTTCGGACTTTTCAGCAAACATATGCCATTTCAAAACGTACTACCAATCGACAATGTCCTCATGAGTACCAGAGCAGTCAAAAGCGAATACGAACTGGATATCATGAGACGTGCCGGCTCAGCAACAGACCGCATATACAGAGAAGTGTTGCCGGAACTGCTACAAGAAGGGATGTCCGAAGTTGACCTGGGTGCAAAATTGTTTTCAGTATTTTTAATAAATGGATTCCACGGTGTCAGCCGCTTTTCAATGAGAAATGTTGATACAATACTTGGACATGTTGCTTTCGGCGATAGCACACTTTACCCGTCAGCATTTAACGGAGCCGCAGGAATAAAAGGCTTGTGCCCTGCAGTCCCTGTACTCGGCAATCGTGATCGACATTTACAAAAAGGCGATCTCGTATACGTCGACATTAGTGTTGGAATGGACGGCTACCATATTGATAAGACTCAAGTCTTAAGTTTCAAATCCCGACAAGAAAAAAACGTACTCAAAGCGCATCAGCACTGCATCGATCTTGAACGCAAAGCAGCAGCGATGCTAAAGCCCGGAGCTATACCATCAGAAATATACTCAACTGTACTGGAAGGCGTTGAGCATGAATATCGTGACAGCTTCATGGGTGCAAAGGGTCGAACTGTGCCGTTCTTAGGTCACGGTGTCGGACTCTTCGTCGATGAAATGCCCGTAATAGCAAAAAACTTCAACACCCCCCTCGAAGAAAACATGACAATAGCCATCGAACCAAAAATAGGCATCGATGGCATTGGAATGGTCGGAAGTGAGAACACATATCTCGTAACAAAAGACGGCGGCATCAGCCTAACAGGCGACCCGAGTTAAATGGATGATGATTTAGGGCTTGAATTACTTATAGCTCATTCTGCTGTCGCAGAAAAGATTACAGCTCTAACAACAGATTATATCAAACCAGAAATTGCGGATATAATTCCAGCTACAGATTCTTTGTTCATTTTTGAAAATGCAAACCACTTCTTGCCTAAGTCTTTTAAGGATGCTCCAATATGATAAATTTCCTTGCCTCCGTCAATGATAATAAAGCGGTCATGGCTTTTATTAAACTGTTTTACATCAAAGCCGCCATATTGAGCATTAGCTTTTTGTACGTCTAAAGTAAGTTGTTTGCTGATAATCTTAGTGAGCAGTAAGGCTTTTACTCCTTGTCCTTTTTTCGACAAATGAGTCAGTGTGCTCTCATCAGTATAATTATCAATCAGAACAATGCTTTGTTTTGCAGAGCGGATAATTCTTGACGTTAGCCCGTAAGCGTCAAAAACTTCCCCATCAAAGAAAACTCCTTGTGTTGGAATGAGGTGCGTTTTTATTTGCAAATCTATTTCATCTACTCTTTTTTCAATGCGATCCATGCGTGTATTCATGGCATAACCTTTTAGCAGATAACCTTTTAGCCTATCTGTAGCCCATATTCGAAAATGCGTACCTTGTGGGGATTTTACACGATATCCGACAGAAATAATAACGTCCAGATTGTAAAAATCAACATTACGCTTTACATTCCTGTTTCCCTCTTTTCGAACTATAAAGAATTGCTTTATAGTTGAACTTTTTTCAAGCTCTTTTTCTCGGTAACAATTATTTATATGCTGACCGATATTTTGCCTTGTTTGGTTAAAAAGCTCCGCCATCTGAACTTGCGTAAGCTAAACAGTATCATCTTCAAACCGCACTTCAATATGCTCTGCAAGTTCATTCGGACGATACATAATAATTTCATTTTTAATATTATTAATATCCATGATTTATATTACACTCACTCTGCCGTATTGTTGCAAGATGATCCAGACACTTGAGGACAATATATCCCAAATCGCAGTGTGCTTACCGCTACCCATGCACTATGATTCGCATTTTGTCATTGACAAGTCGTCGCTTTCCACCTCTTACTTTTAGCACATAAATCACTTTTGTGCAAATCATGAAATGGTGAAAAACGAGACCGAATATGAGGGTTTTCACATTTCAAAGCTCTGTTTCTTTGCTGTATATGTGAAAAAATAAACGTCTGGTGGTTTTTGTGTAGAAAATTAAAATTCTTCTGTCTCGCGTTTGTTTGAACCAAATTTTTCTATAGATATGGGAAGAGCACAGGTGATCAGTTCTCCTGTGCTCTTTCATTTTAATCTCATTTAGGTAAGTGGTATGAACTCGCCACCAATACTTAGTACAGACGTCATGTCAACAATTTTGAACAAAGCAAAATAATCACAACTACTTGAATCAAACCTCTTTTGCAACACAGGACAAAATTCAAGCATTTTTTGCTTAGTGTCTAAATCAGACACCTCAATCGCACTTCCATCAATCCTAATCCAATCCCTTGTACCCGCTTTCAATGCAACAATTTGAAGCAATGGATTGTTTATCAACTGATTATAAACATCTTTGTAATTCGCTGTCGAAAAATATAGTTCCCCATCAATCTCCATTACTGCCCCGAACGGTCTTACGGCAGGTGCATTTTCATTGATAGTCGCAATAAAAAATGTTCCGCACTCTGCTAAAAAGTCATAAGTTTTACTCATCATAGACTACAACCAACCTACAGCAACAACATCGAATCACCAAATGAGAAGAACCTGTATCGCTCGCGGATGGCTTCTTCATAGGCGTTCAATATATGCTCTCTACCAGCAAATGCAGAAACCAGCATTATCAACGTGCTTTCAGGTAGATGGAAGTTTGTAATCAACCCATCAAGGCATTTGAATTTGTAGCCCGGATATATGAAAATATCCGTAAAACCGGCAAACGGTGACACAACACCATCTTCACCTGTGATTGACTCAAGCACACGGCAAGACGTAGTTCCTACTGCAACGACACGTCCGCCGTTTTGCTTTGTACGATTTATAGCCTCGGCTGTTTCTTCTGCGATTATAAAATACTCCGCGTGCATCTCGTGGTCTTCAATATTGTCCGTTTTCACAGGTCTAAACGTACCAAGACCAACATGCAATGTAACATAATGAATACCTATGCCCTTTGCCTTAATCTCATCCAGAAGCTCCAAAGTAAAGTGCAATCCAGCCGTAGGAGCTGCCGCAGAACCAACATCTTTTGAGTAGACAGTCTGGTAACGCTCGTTATCTTTAAGTTCTTCATGTATGTATGGCGGAAGAGGCATTTGACCTAGTCTTTCAAGCACTTCAAGGAATATCCCCTCAAAATGGAACTCAAGTAGCCTGTTACCTGTCTCAGTGACCTCAATAACTGTAGCCGTCAGCTCACCATCACCGAATGTGAGCTTTGCACCCTCCTTGGTTTTCTTGCCCGGCTTCGTAAGACACTCCCACACCTGTGACCCGACTTTCTCGGCTTGGGCCTTTTTTTCGTGCAATAACACAACCTCAACCATTCCGCCCGTTTCCAACTTGCCAAATAATCTCGCAGGCAAAACTCGTGAATCATTCAGCACAATACAGTCACCCTCACGCAAAATATTCGGCAACTCGTAAAAATGATTATGGGCAATCTCACCGGTTTTTCTATCGATATGAAGAAGCCGCGACTGCTCACGATTTTCCAATGGTGTTTGTGCTATCAGTTCGGGGGGAAGCTCAAAGCTAAAATCACTTTTCAACATAATGTAAATTTCATCCTTCTATTATAAATCTATTTAGTCGCAGTTTTCCTTGTAAAATACACCCTCGTATGCTACACTAAAACACAACAATTATCAAGTTTAATTAAACATTAAAAGGAGTATGCGTTATCAAAATGAGAAAATACAAAGTCGGAATAATAGGAGCAACAGGGATGGTCGGGCAGCGTTTTGTCGAGTTAATTGACAAGCACCCTTGGTTTGAGCTGTCCTCATTAGCAGCAAGTAGCCGTTCAGCAGGCAAGAGCTACGCTGAAGCCGTAGATGGACGTTGGATGATGTCTTCCGAAATGCCGGAAACAGCAAAGAATCTAACAGTCATGTCCGCTGAATCCGATATTACCAAAATAACCGACTCTGTAGATTTTGTATTCTCTGCAGTTGATATGAAAAAGGAAGAAATCAAAGCCTTAGAAGAAGCCTATGCCAAAGCTGAGTGCCCTGTGGTTTCAAACAATAGCGCACACCGTTGGACCGCTGATGTTCCAATGATAATCCCCGAAATCAACCCTGAACACGTCGAAGTCATTTCCAGTCAGCGTAAAAGACTTGGCACTAAACGTGGATTTATCGCAGTAAAGTCAAACTGCTCAATCCAAAGCTATGTTCCGGCATTTCACCCATTGATGCAAAAATATACAATCACCAATGCCCTTGCATGCACATATCAGGCAATTTCCGGAGCAGGCAAGACATTTGAAACATGGCCGGAAATGGTCGAGAACGTCATACCATTCATCGGCGGCGAAGAAGAAAAATCAGAAAAAGAGCCTTTAAAAATCTGGGGCTCAGTTGCAAACGATGAAATTGTAACCGCAACCTCCCCTGCTATCACAACACAATGCATCCGTGTTCCGGCTCTTGACGGACATATGGCAGCAGTGTTCATGAGCTTCGATGACAAAACTAAACCAAGTATCGAAGAAATCAAACATCTTTGGAAGAATTACAAAGGCATTCCGCAGGAACTCAACCTCCCATCTGCGCCAAAACAGTTTTTGCATTATTTTGAGGAAGAAAATCGCCCGCAAACAAAGCTTGACTGCAATCTCGAAAATGGAATGGCTGTCAGCTTGGGTCGTTTGCGCGAAGACTCACAATATGACTATAAGTTTATATGTCTAAGCCACAACACATTACGTGGCGCAGCCGGCGGTGCTATGCTAATGGCAGAGCTACTCTGTGCAAAGGATTATATACAGAAACATTGACAAAGCGTTGCAAGCACACAGTTTTTCGTCGGATCGTGTTTCGTGGTCGCGCGACCCTATTCGAGGTTCTATGCGCACCTCCCTTTGCAAAGCACATGACATGCATTCTAGCACGAGGAATATATACGAAAGTTAGATATAAACGAACAACGTTATTTTAGAAAGGACTATATTTCAATGAAAACACCTGTATTTACCGGCTCATCAACCGCAATCGTCACACCGTTTAGAAACGGCAAGGTTGACTACACAAAACTTGGCGAGCTAATTGATTTTCAAATATCTGCCGGAACTGCAGCCATTACAATTAACGGAACTACAGGCGAATGTTCAACAATGACACTCGAAGAATCAAGAGCAGCCATTGACTTTTGCGTAAAGCACGTAAACAATCGATGCAAAGTCATTGCCGGAGCAGGCAGTAACGACACCCAATCTGCACTCTTTCTGGCTCAATCAGCAGAAAAGTCAGGCGCTGATGCATTGATGATGGTCACACCATATTATAACAAAACCACTCAAGCAGGACTTGTGAAACACTTCACATTCCTGGCAGATAGAGTGAACATTCCAATAATTGTATACAATGTTCCGGCCCGTACCGGTATGAGCTTCACAGCCGAAACATATCTTGAGCTTGCGAAGCACCCCAACATTAACGGAGCAAAAGAAGCATCAGGCAATTTCTCCCTAATTTCAGAAACGCTTGCTTCTTGTGGCGATGATTTTTTCTTTTGGAGTGGCAACGACGATGAAGTTGTACCACTGATGTCACTAGGAGGAAAAGGTGTCATCTCTGTTCTTGCAAATGTTGTCCCTGATGTAGTAGCTAATATGGTTCAACATTGTTTGGACGGCGATTTCAAGCGTGGATCAGAACTTCAGTTGAAATATTTTGACCTCATTAAGAATCTATTTATCGAAGTAAGCCCGATTCCTGTAAAGTCTGCCCTCAATTTGATGGGCAAAGACGTCGGCGAAGTACGCATGCCACTTTGTGACATGTCACCGGACAATCTTGAGAAACTAAAGGCTTCAATGACTGCAATAGGGCTGATTAAGTAAGGTGGAGTTTGACTAGATATACTCTTAATTCCCCTCCTTGGAGGGGTGCCCGCAGAGCGGGCGGGGTGGTCTAGTAGGGGCGAACATTTTTCGCCTGTGTTACTTTGATTTGAACGTAGGAATCATTGACGGCAATACACGCTCATATCGATAATAATACAAACGACATATTAGGAGACAAACAAGATGCTAAATATTATATTAGCCGGATGTAACGGCTATATGGGGCGTGTGGTGACTGATATTGTTGCCGCATACCCTGCAGTGACAATAATTGCCGGACTTGATGTGAACGCTGATAAGCTCAGCGATTATCCGGTTTTTGCAACGCCCGACGACATAGCACCAACCACTCTCATCGACAGTTGCGATGTTATTGTTGACTTTTCAGCTCCATCTGCAATTGACGGTCTACTTAAATTAAGCATATCTCATAAAGTACCGCTTGTTCTCTGTGCAACAGGATACACCACAGAGCAACTTGACAAAATTGAAGAAACATCAAAACAAGTCGCTCTGTTCCGAAGCGGCAATATGTCTATCGGAATTAACCTACTAGCCGACTTAATAAAGCGAGCATGTGAAGTTCTCGGAGAGGAGTTCGACATTGAAATCGTCGAACGCCACCACAGACGCAAAGTTGATGCACCCAGCGGAACCGCACTACTACTTGCAGATGCAGCCACATCGGCACTACCACACAAACCCGAATATGTATACGAACGTGAAAGCAAACGTGAACCACGTAGCAATCACGAAATAGGCATATCTGCAGTCCGTGGCGGAACAATAGTCGGAGTACACGATGTAATCTTCGCCGGACAAGACGAAGTAATCGAACTGCGACACACCGCAAGCTCACGCGAAGTATTTGCCACCGGAGCAATAAAAGCCGCAAAATTCATGGCAAACAAAAAAAACGGAATGTACGACATGAGCGATGTACTTAAGTAAGATTCGAGTGTGTGTTGCCGTCAATGCACTCTCAAGCCTAACATAGCAATACACGCACAAATTACAAAGTAATGCACGAATGTGTATTGCTTTTAATTCTTATAGTGATATAATTGGGGTAGAACTACAAGGAGGAATGTGTTATGGACATCAACAGTGAATATATTGATCTACAAGACGCACTAAAACGCCTTGGTGGCAGCCTTGATTTGTATAAAAAATTATTAAAACAATTTATTGCGGGAAACCACATTGACCCTCTTGAAGAAGCACTTAACACAGGAGAGCTCACCGAAGCCTCACAATTGACTCACGCACTCAAAGGAGTGTCAGCAAACCTCTCCCTCATCATGCTGTCCGGATGTGCTCGCAAACTTGAAGCAGATGTAAAGAGCAACAACGATTTTTCCGATACATTTAATGATCTTAAAAATGCATATCAAGTAACATTAAAGGAAATTTCTAAAATAATCTAACTACTTAATGGTGTGCCAACAAGGTACTAATACACTTGAAATTTGCCGATCGTATAGTGCAATAATACTACGAAAGGGTGGCCACGATGAGAGACGGTATAAGAGACATCATTCTTGTTGTTGATGATATTGACATTAATCGTATGATTTTGCGTGAAATTCTACAAAGCGATTATGATATATTAGAAGCAGGAAGTGGTATGGAAGCGCTCGAAATTCTGTTTCCCACAGATGGCAAACCTGCGGACATTCTCCCAACAGCAATTTTATTAGACGTAATGATGCCGGGAATGGATGGCTTTGAAGTCTTGGAAGTAATCAAGAAGAACGAAGCTACGAAGAACATTCCGGTTTTGTTCATCACTGCTACAAATTCAGAAGAAAACGAAACACGCGGACTCATCACCGGAGCTGCCGATTATATCACAAAACCATTTAACTCCATCGTTGTAAGAGCACGTATTGACAATCACATCAACCTTGCACGCTACAGACACAACCTTGAGCATCTCGTCTCAATAAAAACCGCCGAAGTTACGAAGATGTACGAATCTACACTTGAAGTGCTTGCAACAATAATCGAATATAGAAACCTTGAATCAGGCACGCATATCCGTAGAACAACACTTCTCTCTGAAGCACTTGTAGAAAAGATGATGGAAAGCGAAAAGTTCACATCAGAACTGACCGTACTCAACATCCCATCTCTAGTCAAAGCATCCGCCCTTCATGATATCGGCAAAATTGCTATATCGGATGGAATTCTGCTAAAACCCGGCAAGCTTACAGACGAAGAGTTCAATATGATAAAAACCCATACCACCATTGGTAGTCATGTAATAGATAGCATCTCCGAAAATCTCCCCGACACCGCACAATATCTAAAATATGCAAAAGAAATTTGCCACTTCCACCACGAACGCTGGGATGGCAAAGGCTACCCGCTCGGGTTGAGTGGCGAAGAAATACCCCTTTCAGCAAGAATAATCTCCATTGTTGACGTCTATGATGCACTGGCAAATCCCCGTTGTTACAAAGACCCATTCCCCCACGACGAGTCACTACGTATCATAATGGAGGGAAGAGGAACTCAATTCGACCCAAACATCATTGACATTCTCCCCGAAGTCGCAGAAACATTCAAGCAAATTGAAGAAGACCACAAAGATTGACCATAATAACAACAAACTCAACGTTCAACATCTATGAAAAACTAAAGCTGTTACAAGACGCATTAAACAGAAGAACTTGTCATCCCGGACTTGACCACAATGCAAGCAACTTAAGGAAAAAATTCACAATCAGTGTCATTCTGCGCGAAGTCGCAGAATCTTTATCGCACTGCTCTTATACTTTTCAGGGGCTACTGCATCACATATCATGATGCAATAGCCCCTGTTTTCTCATTAACTTCTATAGAGTAAACGACTCCCCGCTACGCAGACATAGCACCAAACTCAAAATCTGTCTCGGGGCTAATATCAATCGTGATTTTTTCAAAATCCAGTATCGATATTATTCTATCATTAACCTTTGCTATGCCTGTCACAACACCCTCTTGTCCACCGTACACAATCGAGTCAGGCTTCTCTATATCATCCCACGAAATACGAAAAATTCCCTCAACACCATGAACATGAAACGCAATATTCATATTGTTGAAATCAGCGATAATAAAAATGTCCTTGTCCGAATCCTCGGAAGCACTCAGGCCAAGATACTTTGCCAAGTCAACTAGAGTATATACATCGTTGCGTGGCTGGAAAACGCCCTCAACACAAGGATGCGCCAACGGCATCTCCTGCACCTCTTGAGCTTGCATAAGCTCTGTGATCTTTGCCACATTTATACCATAACTATTACCGGAAATGATGAACTCCAAAATCTCCAGCTCATTTGTATCTGTATCCAGAAGGATATTAGAATCAACAATACCCATCATAATCACACCCTTCTACTAAATTTATATATTTGCACATTACCCATTTATAATATCGGTAATCCGCACGCCATAATTATCATCAATGACAACCACTTCACCACGTGCAATCAGCTTCCCATTTACCATAACCTCTACAGGATCACCCGCAATTTTATCCATAACCACAATCGTGCCCAAGCTGAACTCAAGAATTTCACTTATCTCTTTTTTGGCTCTGCCAAGCTCAACAGTCACTTGAAGGGGAATGTTGTGAACAATGTCAATACTCTTCGGCTCACCCGTATGACTGGGCGAATCAAATGGTTGAAACTGCACAGGATGGACATCTACTACACGCCCCTGCCCTGCCATTGTTGACTGTTGTAATTGTGACATTGTTGGTACTCCCTGATATGGTTGTTGATTCGATGTCTGCTGGGATTGTGGCACTTGAGCCGCCTCATGATGTTCTGTTTGCTGAATCGGGGCATCAGGTTGATCTCTCACGCCTTCATCTGCAGACCCCTTTATGGCGTCATCTGACCCCGTAATCCCGGCATCCACAAACTTCTTTGCAAATTCAAGGCTTGCCTCATATGGCATAAGTTGAATAAGTTCACTTTTCAACAAACCCTCTATTTCCATGTCAAAGCTGATTTTGGTTACTTTATCTAAGTCGCCCAAGTATTCAGCGACATCAAACCCGGCATTAACCGTTGTGCTTTTCGGTGGTGCAATGTCAATTGTTGTGCCCAACAGCTTTGAAAGTGACGTCGAAGAAGCACCCATCATTTGATTCATTATTTCGCTCATAGCACTTAGGTGCATTTCATCGAGCTCAACAGGTTCTTCAAGCTGTCCATCACCGCCCATCAAAAGGCTGGTGATTAACGCCGCGTCCTCAACTTTTAGTACCAGAAGATTTGTTCCGGTAAATCCCTTTGTATACTCAATCGTAGCCACAACGAACGGCGTTTGATAAATAGACAACACATCTTTTGTCTCAAACACTGTAACACGAGGCGTCGTAATGCTCACTCGCTTTTCAAGAAGCGTGTACATTGTCGTCGCGACTGCACCCATGCTGATATTTCCGATTTCACCGAGAACATCAACTTCCTCATCAGTCAACATACCTTCTAGTACTGGTACATCATTGAGCGCATCATCATTCGAATCTCCGGCTAATAATGCGTTGATTTCATCTTGAGAGAGACTCATTAGCTGCCTCCTCTTCCTTTAAAACTTCAGAAATTTGCATTGCATATTTATGACCGAGTGTTCCAATCGAAGCGCGGAACTTCGGAATATGCTGAACATTGATGGTGACAGGATCACTCACAGCATGATCAAGCTTGATGACATCACCAACTTGTAGGTTTACTATATCTGTCACAGTTGCAGGAGTTGGCTCAAAGTATGCCGTAAGAGGTATAGGTGTATGCATCAACATACCGGTGAGTGCCGCCAACCTTTCCTCGCCTCTCCCATCATCACGTATGCCACTCGAGAACCATAGTCGAGTATTCAAATGCTGTGCAACAGGCTCTATCGCAGTGTGAGGTATACAAATGCTCATCAAACCGCTTTCCTCGCCCATCGTGATGTTTATAATTATGACAGCCACAGGCTCATTAGGTGCTGTTATCTGTGCAAACTGCGGACTGGTTTCAATTCTATCAATTTGCATGGAAAGTTCAATTACCTTATCCCACGCTTCATCAAACACAGCACACTGTTGGCGAAGCATCCGCTCAACAAGTGCCAGTTCAATTTCAGTAAATTGCTTTGAACTTTCTCCGGTTGTGACACCGCCAAACAAGCGACTTATGAGCATATATGAAAGCTCCGGTGACATCTGTACGAGAAGCGACCCATGCATTGGTTGAGCTTCCATGACCGCGAGAACTACCGGTGCGGGAAGTGAATTGTTGAACTCGCTATACGAAACTTCTTCAATCGAAAGTATTTCACATTCACACGATACTCGCAATGCACTTGATAAACTATTCGACAAAAGTTGACAATATGTCTCAAAAACAACATGGAATGTACGCATTTGCTCTTTCGGAAATCTATTTGCGGTTCGAAAGTCGTACTCTTTAACCTTCATCGCCGCAGACCCGTCGACAGCATCCGCCATTTGCTCTGCTTCACCGGTCATTAACGCACCTAATAGTTCGTCAATTTCAGATTGAGATAATATTTCAGACAAACTGCACACACTCCTTCGTTGGTGCCGAAAACAGCACCTTTTTTATGTAGATATTGCACCATTTAATTAAACAGGAATTGTGCATGAATGTCAAGGGTTTAGGGTCTAAAACGAGGTGGCACGCCTAACTCGTATCTTTTCCTCTCGAATTTTTTCAACAAGCTCAATCGCACTTTCGCTAATGGTAATCTTCTTGCCCGTATTCAACGTAACAATGGTGTCCGGTGTTTCTTCGATAAACTCGATCATATCTTCATTTACATAGAACTGCGAGGCTTTATTAAGTCTGGTAACTAAAACCATGATTCCGCCCTCCCGTCATATTCTTACTTGCAAACACTTAGCACATTATATATCTTGTGTCTTTCGTCATTGCGGGCTTGACCCGCAATCCCATAAGTATCACGTTGACTCTAATGCTCTACCTTTTTAGATTCACAAGTTCTTCCAACATCGTGTCAGACACAGTTATAATCCTGGAGTTAGCCTGAAATCCCCTCTGTGTGACAATCATATCAGTAAACTCATTTGCGAGATCAACATTACTCATTTCAAGACCACCGCCATCAATTTTACCCGCTCCATCCAAGAAAGCTTCAGTAACCGTTACAGGTCCGGACGACGCCGACTCAAGATATAGCGAGTTGCCCGCTTTTTCCAAACCTGACGGATTCGAGAATACACCGATAGATAAGCGTCCAATAACAACTTTCCTGTTGCCCATAATTACAGAAATATCACCATTGTCAGCTACGGAGAAACCAGGAAGCCCAACCTCTTCCGTCGGAGCATTTGCAACAACACCCTCAAGCCATGCCTCAAGCCTTTCCCTATATTCATCATTAGTCTCACCAACCTCACGCTCCGGAGCACCAAAAGGTAGTCCAGTCGTTGGATCGATATCGGGAAGAACTGCACGCTCGGCTGTCACTCTGATACGTGATAACCCCGGATTACTCGCACCTTGCACGAGACCAAATATGGGATCACGAGCCGCTACAGCTGTGAACAGTGGTCTATTTGTTGCCGGCCAATCCTGTGTAATGGTTGCTGGTAATTGCGAGTTCCACTCATGCATATTGTCTACAGTTATGGTTATCTGACTCGCCGGAAAAGGCTCATCATCCGGATCATTTCTGAAGAGTCCTGCCGGAATCACATCTCCGGGACGAAATCCGCCTGCCGGATATGCCGGAATCTCATCACCCTCACTAAATGCACCCCTGTTGATTGGAGCTCTGCGAGCTATCCCTTCATTCCCCGGGTCAACTACCCCCATCACTAATTCAAAAGTGCTGCCAAGTACATACAAACCCGAACTTGTAGTTAAATATCCATCATTGTCAATATCGAAGTTGCCTGCCCTTGTGTAAAGCCGCTCAAATTCTCCCGTGTCCGGATTAACTTGAGCAACAATGAAAAATCCATCGCCATTTATCATCATGTCGGTTTCTCTGTCAGTACGCTGAAACGCCGCTCTGCTGTGAATTACATCCACAGTCGAAAGCCTTATACCCAAACCCACTTGCATCGGATTCGTTCCGCCGACCTCGCCTTGGTTTGCCATTCCGGCAGATACATTTTGACTGAAAATATCTTGAAAAATTACACGACTTGTTTTATAACCCGCCGTGTTGACGTTTGCGATATTATTACCGATAACGTCCATTCTTGTTTGGTGGTTTCTAAGTCCGGATATTCCGGAATATAATGAGCGCATCATTTGTGCGATTCCTCCTGTGTTTTAGTTTCTTCAAATTGTGGTTCTTCCAACTCCGGTGTATATCTATCTGTTCCCTTTTCCCGGATATCTATAATGCTATTGACGGACACGAACTTAGGCTCGTCTGACCCATCATTAATTTGAGCAAGCATTACACCTTTATCAACTAATATACGTGTTACAGTTCCCTCGATCTTTTCATCACCAACTTGTGCAACAACAACACGTCCGATAAGATTATTCGAAGCTTGCAAAAGCATTTCTGAAGTCAGAACATTATTGGTATCAAACACCTCTTTTATTGAAGACACCGGCACAACGATATCTCCAATTTGAGCCATTGCAACACCACGTTGCATAAATACACTGTCTACAACACCTACGAGCTCGACTAGCTCTCCACCTACAACGGTTTCCGCTATAACAAACCTGCCCACCAAGCCATATGACTGATAGCTTGCCACGGAATCAAGCGTATAGTTCAGGTTTTGCATCTGCTCAAGTGATGAAAACTGTGCAAGTCCCGCTGCAAAGTCAGAATCATTTTGCGGATTTAACGGGTCTTGAAAACGCAACTGCGTGGATAAAAGTAAGAGGAAATCCTCTTTCCCCATAGTTCCACTAACATTACGACCACTGCTCTTTTGACTATCTAATACATCTTTTCGATTTACAGATTGTTGCCACGCCGACTGACTTTGTAAATCTCTCACTACATCTAATACCGACACGGAAAGTTCTCCCTTCATATACCTTATTTTTGTTTTTTGGGATCCTTCCCTTGCCTACACAAGTCCCTCACGCCTCATACTCGACTGAGCTTACTCCTGCTTCAAAATAGTAATCAAGCAAATCCGGTAATGATGTGTAATATGCATCCCCATCCGTAGAATTTGTCTCACTATTTGATAATTTGTGCCGTCCTGTATGGCGTTGACCGCTTTCTCCTTGTTCTTTGAAAGCTCCGTTATCGACTCCCGTATATGCAACCTCGACTCCTACAACTTCAATACCTTTGCTTTCAAGCGACTCAATAAGTGTTGAAAGCTGTCCATTTATCATACTCCTGACCGCACCGTCATCCGCATTTATCTTGACATGCAGTCCCGCAGCATCTACCGATACTTCAAGAGCCACCTTCCCGAGCCATTCAGGATTGAGCTGAATCGTCATGGTACTTTTTGCATCATTTTGCATCATCTCTACACGAGAAATCATTTCATGAAACAGATTCTCCGCACTGACCGGCGTATTCAATGACGCTTGCGTCATTTGCTGTGTTGCTTGAAACTGTTCCGCTTTTATACCTTCATATAAAGGCAATTGAACTTCGCTAATGGTTACTTCTGTATTGTTCATCGTCGTCTTCACAGCTTCTTCAGCTTGTGAGTATGTCTTTTCTGACTGTCCGACTCTTTTTGCTCCATCATTCATATTCTCCAAAGGGCTCAGATTGCCGTTTTCGGAAAATCCGGAGTTTTCCTCCCCTTTCTCCTGACTATCTTGCGTCCTCAATTCCGGCATCCGTGCCATCGCCTCACCATCAACAGTTGCTACATTTTCCATACTAGCTGTTTCAGGCTCAGGCATAGTCATCTTCGTCATTTCTGCCACCATTTTTGCATAATCTGATGTTCCTGTAATAAATTGCGAAATCGTAGTTTGTGGTTGCACTTCGCCACTAAATTTACCTTGTGCTAACTCAATCTCCTCATTCGCAACTAGATCCATCTGCGATTCAATGGCATTTTCCACAATCATATCAGCAGAAAACGCAGTTTGACTATATCCCTCGAGAATATGAACAATTTCAATTTGTAGAGTTCCCATCACTCCTGCTACAAGTGTTTCATCTTCATTTTCTGGTGTGTTCACCTTTGCTATCCCGGTTCGTGAATTAAACTTCGCAAACTCTTGTTTTAATGTTTTAAAAAAACTTGAGTCACTAGCATCATTTCCCGACTTTAGCTCTGGTCGAACACTTGAGCCGGAGTCTGTCCCGGGTGTCATTATGGACAGTATCTCCATGGGTATGTGCATCTTTTCACCTCCTGATAAATTATATATCGTAATTGTTCAATATAAGATTAGCGGAAATATTTGAAAGATAAAATAAAAATATACACCGCTCTCGCTGATGAGAAGCAGTGTGTTTATTTTAGTGTCATAAGTCACAGTTATATGGCAAAATTTGTTAATACGGCTAATTCAGACTCTTCACTAATTTTTTATCTAACAATTACGATATATTAGATATAGAGCATCCATTATTGATGAGGAATATATGAAAAACTAACGTCATTCTGTGCGGAGTCGCAGAATGACAAATGACAGTAGGAAAAATTGAGGAGGTTGAAACAGTGAAACGAAGATTATGTATGTTAGCTCTTTTTATACTTACCATAGGTATTGTGGTAAGTATACCAATTTTGTCACAAACGGCACTAGCTACATCCGCAAATTCTTTCAACACCACTGCTTCTGTGAACATGAGGACCGCCGGATCAACAAGTTCGAGCGTCATTCGAGTAATCAGCAAAGGTTCTCGTGTTGATGTTCTTCAACACAATCCCGCAGGATGGTCAAGAGTACAAGTAGGAAACTCGACAGGATTCATCAGATCAGACTTCTTAGATTTCCCGTTGGTAATGGTGCGACATTCCGCACAACAGCGGGAGTCAATATAAGAGCGTCCGGATCCACGAGTGCGAGAATTTTAACAACAGTTTCTGCAGGAACCAATGTAACCGTAACAGAGCACAATCCCGCAGGATGGTCAAAAGTTAAAGTAGGTAACACCAGTGGATTCATTAGATCCGATTACCTCACACGTGCAGGAACGACAGCAACACCTGCACCACCATCAAATTCAGGGTCAAGCAACACAGTAATTGGAACGGCGAAAACATTGTTTAGAACTAACTTTAGAACCGGTCCTTCGACGAGCAATAAAGTAATCAGGACATTAGCAGTAAACACAAGTGTTGAAGTCTTGGAAAATCAATCAAACGGTTGGTCAAGAGTCAGACATAGTGGCACAGTTGGTTTCATTAGATCAGACCTACTGACACGCATTACACCGACACCAGCTCCAAAGCCACCACCGACACCGGCTCCGGCTCCGGCTCCAACGCCAAAACCACCAGCGACACCGGCTCCGGCTCCAACTCCGGCACCAACGCCAAAACCGCCGGTAACTCCAACTCCAACACCGGCTCCAACACCAACGCCAACTCCAACGCCACCGCCAACACCAACTCCAACACCAACTCCAACACCAACGCCAACACCGCCCCCAGCACCGATTCCAACCGTTAATACAGTACAACGAGTTTGGAATCTAATTGCGGCACAAAATTTCGACGGAATTTCAAATCGACCTGAACATATTGCCGGAATAGTCGGGAATATGCAGTCAGAAGCCGGCGTAAGGCTTTGCCCGTTTCAACAAGAGGTTCGAAACAATCAAGTAGGTCTCGGTCTTATGCAATGGTCGCACGGACGCCGCACCGAGCTTGAACAATATATGTGGAGAAACGGAATATCACAGGCTGACTTCACAAGAGAGATGAACAAACATCTTCTCAGTTATTGTTCAGATACCACCATACATCCACAGGACCTCCTTGATAAAGTGTTGGTGGTACAAATCGACTTTATGTTCCACGAACTTAAAAACACATCGGAACGTCAATATGTCAACGTCATTGATTTCCCAACCGATAAGACTGGAGTAGCCGGTGCAAGGGCATATGCCGAGCTATTCTGTGCACTGGCGCTACGTCCAAGTCCGGGTAGAGACAATGGACTTGATGACCTCTTGGATGAAGGTGTAATTGAAGCCCGCCGTCTATCTCTATATGGTGGTGCCGGCATTTTGGATAGAATTTCATTCAACGGGCTGGCAGTAAGACGAGATAGAGCAGAGCAGATATTTCGACAGTTTTCATGATAGATAATCGCTGTCTACAATTACACTAATCTACCGTCAAACACCGACTGTTGCGAAACGTATCAAAACAGAAATACTCGTCATCCCGGACTTGATCCGGGATCCCAAAAATCGACGCAACACTTAGGGGATTGCGGCTCAGAGGCCGCAATGACGTATCTTCGTTTAAACTAACTTTAAAAGGGCAATTGCATCGCTTTGATGCAATTGCCCCCGCTCTATTTTAAAATTAATCCTAAAATATAATCTTCTTCGCTACCAGCCTCTGCCATCACCTCTTGCGTGGCGATAAACTTCCCCCGGCTCCTGTGTTATATCAGAGAAATACATTAACTCTGAAACAGTAACTAACTGAAACCCTCTTTCAATTAATGATGGCACCAATAGTCTTGTTGCATCAACAGTCCGTGCATGCAAATCATGTAGTAGAATTACATCTCTATCTTGAAGCACATTCATGACATCATTATATATTCTTTCAGGACTTCTATTCAAGTAGTCTGACGGATCTACCGACCAAAGCATAATCGACATTCCTAAGTCTCTTGTTATGTTTCTAGCATTATCGTTAACTCGTCCATACGGCGGTCTAATGCTCGTGGGGCTAACGCCGGTAATAGATTCAACAATAGCATTAGTTAAGTAAATTTGTGTATGAATATATTCATCAGAAATTCTGTCAAATGACGCATGCGACCAAGAATGGTTGGCAATTTCAGACCCCATATTATGTGCACGCAGAATTATATCGCTATGCCTCTCCACCTGATTTCCAATAACATAAAACGTCGCAACTACATTATGTTCTTCAAGTATATCCAGTATCTCATTTGTCCGGGCAAAAGGACCGTCATCAAAAGTAAGTGCAATCATCGGCAAGTTAGGATCAAGTTGTATTAGCCTTCGCTCCTCTGCTGTAAGCTCCGGTTCATAAATTACTTCCGGTACTTGTTCCGGCACAGTCTCCGGTGTTGGCGGAGGCGTTGGTTCCGGGACCAGATTACGTACAACCTTTATACCATGTGCTTCTGCATTCGGATTAAAGTCATAAATTAAACTTGCAGAAAATATCATAATGCCCATAGTGACGATTACCATAAGCACAATATACCGAATACTGCGTAACTCCTGTCGCTTTCTTCTATCTGAAATTTTTCTCACATTGCTTCTTCTTTACATATATTTTTAATGCTAACCCAATCATTAGCGGCAGTTGTTAATGCAAATACTTCGCCACAAAATTCAAATCCGTAAGACAATTCGGACGATAGTATAAACCATATTATACAGTTGCCTAATATTAATGTCAAGAGCAAAAGCGAAAATGTTACTTACATTTACTCTATGTAAGCAACAGGACATATGCTTACACATTTTCCACAAACATCAACATTTTCAAAAGATGTTTTCTCGATTAATTCTTCTTTGTTTTTAGCGAGCTCAGCCTGGCAAGCAAATCTATCAAGATTTTCAAAAGATAACGCACCAACAGGACACGCCCTAATACACAGACCGCACGTTCCATTCTTCATATATAAACACTTGGGTTCTTGGTTTTCGCTTTCATTCAAACTTTGTGCTCCTACCAGCATTGCTGATGTTAGCACACTACAGAAGCGACCTCCGGAGCCCTTTTCAGTTATAAGCAAGCTATTTGCTCCGAAAGTCCCAAGCCCCGCAATAACTGCAGCACTCCTATGAGACCAAAAGCACTTCATGTCCTTCGGGTCATACGTATGCGTTGCCGGAATCGTTTTGACAGAGTAATTCAAACTCGTAAGATAATCAGATATTGCCTCGTTGATATGATTAAAATAGCCGTTTATCACCTCATAAGCTTCTCCCCACAAGGGAGAAGCCGTCTCCATGCTCTTTGGCTCAAAAACAACAGAATCCGTAAAAGGCACAAAGTAGCTAATAACACTGTTGACATTTGGCAATAGTTCACGCGGACTTAAATGCCATTCGCCAATTATTTCCTTTAACTCAAAATATCTCTCATCATCAGCTGAAGAATAAGAAACTATCGGCTCTCTAAATAAATCCCCACGATTAAGCTCCATCATTTTGTCAGCAATAATCTGCTCAATCCTTTTTTCGATTGTCATATTGTCTCTTACCTTTCCATCGCCATCACTGATAGTATTGTGCTTGTGCGTTCCACAACTCGTGGTATTTTCCACTCGCATCCTCTAGCAGATTATCGTGACTCCCACGCTGTACCAGCTCACCCTTGTGGAACACCGCTATATTGTCACAAAAGCGACAGGAAGAAAGACGATGAGAAATAAATACTGCAGTTTTATCCCCGGCAATCTCATTCATGCTGCTGTATATCTCATACTCGGCAACAGGGTCGAGTGCCGCAGTCGGCTCATCAAGGATGAGAAAGGGCGAATCTCTGTAAATCGCACGAGCAAGTGCGATTTTCTGTGCTTCTCCGCCCGACACCTCAACACCATCATCCTCAAAATTCTTGTATAAATATGTATCCAACCCCTTCGACATCGTCTCTAGACGCTCACCAAATCCCACATCTACAAGTGATGACCTTACACGCTCGGCATCATAGTCCACCGTTGTCGCGACATTCTGCCCAATAGTAAACGGCAATAGCTCAAAATCCTGAAACACAACGCTGAAAATCGCCATATACTCATCATAGTCATATTCCGTTATGTCAACACCATTGAGCAAAATCGTCCCCTCTGTCGGATCGTATAGCCTACAAAGCAACTTTATCAGAGTAGTCTTTCCACTGCCATTCTCGCCCACAATCGCCAAACGCTTACCGATGTCGAACTTTAGCGAAATATTCTTCAAAACATACTCATCAGTCCCCGGATACTTGAAGCTGACATCACAAAATTCAATCTCGTGTACGGATTCGCTGTTTACTTTCACATCGCCCCGATGCATCTTGTTTGAAATATCGAGAAACTCAAACCAATTATCCATGAACGCGTTATTGTTACGAAGCTGTCCGAGAGCAGTTATCACTGCCGATATGCCCATACCAAACTGTGTGAGTGCACCAACATATAGTACGATGCTACCAACACCAAAAGCTCCGGCCATAGCCTTTAGAGCAACATACAGGAAAATCAACCCATTACAAAAGAATGTCACAGCCACACCCGCAGCTACATATTTTCCTTCAGTTTTCATAAGCCTTGACAACACACTATTTTTCCAGTTCCATTCCGGATCTTTGTCGATTTGCCTTTTTATAAGTCTTTTTTGGTTATATATCCGTATATCTTTACCCGCTGCTGTATTTTCCGGCAACGTAAAAAAGTAATACCCAAAGAATCTATTTGCATCTTTTGTGTGCTCCGCATCTTCCAACCAAACTTTTCCACCTAGCGTATTTAGGTATGGCGTGAGCACTATCGGTCCCGCAAAAATCAGTAACACAATCGGAATCATCCACCACGAACTCAACCATGCATAGGCCGAATCGGCCGGAACTCGCATAGCAAAGAGCGTAACTGTAAAAGTTATTGCCAAAGCTATCCTAATAACACCTTGGATTATCTCTTTAATATGTTCTTCCAAACTTACTAACCCAAACCCAACTAGCCATTGATTTTCACGAATTCGCGAAAACAGCTTTTGTGTCGACGGATCAACAACATCAGAGTAATCCATTTTCATCGCCCTGTAGGATAACAAACCATACCCGACTTCCCATGTTTGATGACGACAATAATCCTCCCAACGAGAAAGAGCTCTCTGAATAAGGAAACCAACGAGATTTAGTCCAATTGTAACCAATACCAGTAATGTTAACCGCTCAATATCACGACTACCTGCAAGTTCGTTGAGTATTTGTGCCGCAAAGAAAATATTTATAAAAGGAACAGCCGCTTCAAAAATCGCCGATAAGGCTATGGATAGCATCACAGGCTTTGGAAAGCTGCCGTAAAGTTTCATGCCGCGAATAAACATAGCGAGGTGTTGTTTTAGTGTGATTTTTTTATCTTCAGCCATCAACTTCAACCCCCTCAACCTCATCTTGATAATATTTACTCTGTAGCTCGAATAACTTTGCATAGCTACTTCCCGCAGCAAGCAGCTCATCATGAGTTCCTAATTCAGCAATTTCTTTTCCCTCAAGAAGCACGATTCGATCACAAAAACGAGTTGACGCAAGTCTGTGCGAAATGTATACAGATGTCTTACCTAATGATAGCTCGCTATATCGTGAATACAAACGACTCTCGGCTATAGGATCGAGTGCGGCTGTCGGTTCATCAAGAACAAGTATTGGAGCATCATTATACAAAGCCCGTGCCAACATAAGCCGTTGGGTCTCACCGCCCGACAACTCCACAGCTTCGACATATACATCTTTCCCCAATATTGACTCAATACCATCGGGAAGTGAATTGACCTTATCCAGTATGTCGGCGAGCTCCAGGCACTCAAGAATGCGATCCTTATCTAAATCCGGCTCCGTACTGTCCAGTTGAGCAATATTTTCAGCAATTGATCCGGGAATTATATTGAACTCCTGAAAAACTGCTGTGAATAGAGTGTAATACTGCTCACGATTAAACTCTCGGATATCTTTCCCATCAAGCAACACTTCACCCTCAGTCGGATCATAGAAACCGCAAAGCAACTTCACCAGTGTCGTTTTGCCCGCTCCGTTTAATCCTACAACCGCAAGTTTTTCACCCGCTGTTATTTTAAGGTTAATATTTTCTAAAGTGTCCTCGTCCATGCCGGGATAGCGAAAACTGACATTTCGCAACTCCAACTCATGGGTTTTGCCAAATTCAGGAGCGATAGCATCTCCATCTTCTCGCTTGAACTCATTAGGAAATTCCATAAATTCACGAAGGCGACAGTATTCCAAACTGCGACGCTGCAGCAAAGTGTACTCATCAAGTATGCCCATGACCCAACCGGAGAACCCTCCAATTGCAGCAAACAATAACACAAATTGATCCACAGGAAGATAATGAAACAGCACGAGCCAAATGAGATACGTATATGCCGCACCCTCACGCATGAACGTTGCTACACAATCAACCACATCCGCGACATACTGGCGTTTTTCTGCTCTTTTCAACCAGCCATAACGCATTTTCAGAAACGTTCTATAGACATCAAGCAGCCAATCAAACATAGCGAAAAGTCGAATATCCTTGACAAGTGATGAGTTTGTACCTACGTTAGCAAGGTATCTTATACGCTTTGAGTAACCTGCTTGTTCTTCATCATTATCATGTCTCCATTTATTTGCTTTGCGACGCACAAAAAATCCTGCAGCCGTTGTCACAGCCGTCAATAATAAAATCAGAGGATTTACCTGCACAAGCAAGACCACATATAGTATAAGACCAAAAACATTTGCACCAACGTTTTCAATCGATTTGTATATGAACCTTGCCGTATCATCCGTAGCCTGGTAAGCTTTCTCTCTGGCATCTGTGAATACCTTTTTTTCCAGATTGGCATAATCCGTCGTAAGAGACAGACGCAACATATCTTCAATGATAATGCTGTGCCGTATTGAGTTGGCTTGAGATTTACCCACAGTATCCAGATAGCTTTTGATTGTTTGTAATAGCACCGTGGCAACGGTAAACGCAACAATTGCAAGTATGAGTATGCCCATGCTTGCCTCACCCAGTATCAACGCAACAACCGTCACAGGAAGAAACATAGCAATAGCCGGAATAATCGGCGTCAGCAAACTCTGAATCAACATTACCCATGGCGTAAACTTCTTACGCTCAAATGCGAGACGAATCAGGTACACAGTATTCTGCCACACACTATATTTTGGTTTTTCTTTTATTTTATTTTTAACAACAGCTTCCATAAGCTCTCTCCATTTTTTGCTCAAACGCATCAATAGATTCGGCGGCAGGGCTTGTATCATAATCTTTGTATTTGTTAAGCATATTCTTGAAAGACTCAACCTGCATCATATGTATTTTCTTCAATCTTTCATTTCCGCTTTTTGTAATGAAATGTCCACTTGCCACCTCACAATCTAAGTTATTTGTCTATTTCCGATTTTCACAGTCAAAAAACACATACACTTTTTTCCAATTTATAATACTTGAAGGTCGCGTCCTCATTTTTGTAGGCAAAGCCTAATTTTTCCAAAACATACTGGCTCCTTGTATTTCGAATGACACTATTAGCAAATATTGTTTCTAACCCTAACTCTTGAAATACATAATCTATTAAGAGTTTTATCGCTTCTGTTCCAAAACCTCTCTCTTTTACCGAATCGTCAATCAAGGCAATACCAAATTCTGCTGATTTTTCATCAGCTTTTATGTGCTTGAGGTAAATGTCGCCGATTACATCTCCATTACAAAGAATAGCAAAGTATTTGCGAGTAACATCAGCTACTCTGCTGTTGTAAGCTTTTTCACAACGTTCAAAATCATATGCATACGGAGTTTCGTCCATCATTGGATCAGGCACATACTTTCTATGTATCTCATGCCACAAGTCATTTGTACATGGAACCAAGGTAACATTTTTACCCACTAGCATATTGTTACTTAAACCTCCGAATCAAAATGTCTTAGAATTGTCCATTTTCTGGGACTGCATTCGCCATACGGCATAGCGACCAATTTAATGATGACTCTTGAATATCTTTTGAGCCATGAATAACTCTATATATTTCAACAATTTTTAATACATCATCAACTTTATAAAACACCAAGTAATCATCCACAATCAAACGATGATAGCCTTTGTACATCGTACCAATATATGGCATATTTTCTAACAACGATGCGCTACGTTTAAGTTTTTTCATGAAATTAGAAAATGTACTTTCATAAAATTGAGACATATACACCTTTATTTCTGCAACATCTCGTCGCATAGTCGGTAAGTACCTTACTTTATAAGTCATATGTCTCTTTCATTTCTTTCCAGAAATCGTCGTGGAAAATCCGGACCGTATTCGGGTCTGCCGCTTCCCTTTCGGCTTCAGCTAGCTTTTCATCAATGTACCTTTCGTGTAGAATCTGCTCATATCTCTGATACTCTTCGAGACTGAGAATCACAGCTTCACCTTTGCCATTATTAGTAATTAGTACACGATCTTTCTGCTTAATAAGCGTTGCAATTTCCGGATAGTTATTTCTAAGTTCCCGAACAGGACGAACATGTGTGTTATACATAAATATGACCTCCAAAGCTATTGTGATACATATTGTATCACAAGGGTGCCATCTTTTCAAGACCTTCTGATAATATCTATACTACAACTCAAACAAATCTATTTTCTCTATTTCCACACAATCATAATCCTCAAAAACCAGTTTTGCAACCCATGGATTTACAAACACCATTTCCATCCAATCATCAAACCCGTAGTTTTTGTCGTAGAAGTTGATGATTGTTGACAGTGCCATTCCGTGTGTACCAATGACAATATTTTTGTTTTTGTGCCGGTCTAGCACATCATTTAATGCTGCTACATTGCGCTCTTGTACTTCTGCTAGACTTTCACCGCCTGGATGCTTGTACGAAAAGTCTGCCCATTGCTTTTTTGTATATGGTCGCATATCTTCCATCCAAGCACGCTCACGCTCGCGAAAACCTTCAACTTCATGAATCGTCATCCCCAAACTCTCTGCAAAGTCTGTGATAGTATCCACAGCACGTTTGTACGGACTGGATAGAACCACATCAATATTTTTGTCATGCAAAAACTCCGAAACAAGTGCACAATCAGCTTGCCCTTTCGCAGTTAATGGACGACTCCTGTCCTCTATCGTGCTACGGTCCGACTCCGCATGGCGCACAAAATATACTGTCGTCATTTTGCTCCTTCCTTTACTAGTTCAAATGCTCTGCATTTGACTTATTCACTGCTACTACAACTTCTTCAATATCCAAATCACACCTTCAAGGTGATTGTCAATATCATCATACTCGCTTTGTTGACTGCGAATATATCCTTCGAACATAATTTTTTGCTCAGGGTGCTTCTCTATTAACTCGTTGGCTCTTTTGGTAATCGCAGCCATGCCCGAATCACTGTCCATATTTTCCGGTTCTGTCTCAAACGCAGAAACGGTCTCGATTAGCTCTAAGCCCGACTCCGTAAACAATGTAGCCCATTGCTCCTCTGTGAGATATTCATAATTGTTGTATCCCACATCCTCTTGCTTGCCGCCATCTTTCAAGTAGCACTCGTCAATTAAAATGTAGCCACCTGTTTTAATAGTTTGCTTCAACTTGCGCAAAGTTTCAGATGGCTTGCCTAGCACATCACCGACTCCGCCTAAAATAACAACATCATAACCCTTTGCTACCTGCACAACTTCGTTAATGTCACCAACTTCAAAATCACACAGCTCGGCAACACCGTGTTCCTGTGCTTTTTGAACAGCAAATTCGATAAACTCCGGGATTATGTCATATCCCTTTACTTTCACTCGCAGTTTTTTTGCAACTGCAACTGACACTGCACCCTTGCCGCAAGCTAAATCCAATACGTTTGTGGTTGCCGATACTGCAATATGCTTTTCAAGAAGCTCCGCCATCGCCGCAGGATCACTGCCAAGCTCCCAAAAGTCTTGCAGCAAGTACGGCAAAAAAGGAATTATGTCCGTTGTTTCCGCCGTCAACGAACCCGCTAATTTTTCTTCTACATCTCTTTTCATTTTTTCTCCCTAATAATATAAACTGATACTATACCCTACATTTTTTACAAGCCTGAGAAACTGCCTGAGGCTACTGAAACAGTCTACGTTTTAACCAAACGTCATTGCGGCCTCCGAGCCGCAATCCCCTAAGAGATAATCGATTCAGGGGATCCCGAGTCAAGCTCGGGATGACAACAGGCACTTTTTTAGAAGTCTCAAACTGTCCCCTATCTTTGTGTGTTAACCGCAATTTAGCACATATCTAATTATGGTATGCTCTTTGCCGTCGATTTCTAGTATTTTACTCGCCACGTCTTGTGCAAATCCGGCTTTCTCATAGAAGCGCATTGCACGCATGTTTTCTTCAAGTACCCAAATAATGATTTCATTATACCCTGCTTTATTTAATTCGGATACAGCAAATTCCATCATCTGCTTCCCGTATCCTCTATCCTAATACTCTGCAAGCAGATAAATCGCACCAATTTCTCCGGCATCCGGCTTATCTTCATCTCGACTTTTTGCAAAGATCAGACGTCCAACCATATTACCATCATTCATAGCGCAATAAAAATCGTTGCCATCAGGATTACTGATTGTTTGTCTACATATTTCCACACGCTGTTCCAATTGAGCATACATGCTAGAAATATACTCGTCAGAAATTATGCCTGTGTAGGCATCTTTCCAGCAGTCGATATGAAGAACTGCATAATCATACGCATCTTCTGCTTTAACTTTACGGATTGTAATACTCATAGTTTGACTCCTCTGTATAAATACTCAACATTATTATTTGCATAAATATGATTTTTGTATTGCTTTATATGTATAAAGCAAAAGCATAAGTGAAAATAAATCATTTTTGTATCTTTCGTCAATTGAATAAAATTCCACAATGTTGTATATTTATGCGATAACATTTAGGAGGATTCAAAATGAAAAAAGCATTAATACTTATCGCACTTCTTATTTTAGCATTATCAGTTGTGGCCTGCGGGAATGATGGAGAAGCGGTCATAATCACATCACCGTCGGATTTAGAAGCTCCGGGTATAAGAATAGGTGTACAACTTGGCACAACAGGTCATGTGTTTGCGACTGATAACTTAGGTGAAGCAGAAGTTGTCCCATACGACACAAACTCCGATGCTATTCTTGCTCTTTTGAGTGGTGATGTAGACGCAGTAATTATGGATAACTTACCTGCACTGGAATTTGTATCACAAAACGAGGGCAGACTCTACCAACTCGATGAAATGCTCACACATGAAGCGTATGGAATTTCACTGCCGCTTGGAAGCCCGTATACTGCGCTGTTTAATGAAGCGATAGACACACTGCGTGCAAACGGAACTTTAGATGCAATCATAAACTATTGGGCAACAGATTATCCCAATCTCACAAGATATGAAACACCGGCCGGCACAGAACACCCTAACGGCACACTTCTTATGGGAACAAACGCAGATTTTCCGCCATTTGAATTTATTGAATATGGCGAAATAGTCGGAATCGATCCTGATTTGGCACGAGCAATCGGAGATATATTAGGATATCAGATTGAGATAGTGGATATGGATTTTGCAGGAATCATCCTTGCAGTCCAAACAGGTCAAGTCGATTTTGGTATGGCAGGAATGACAATTACTGAAGAGCGCCTTGAACAAGTTGACTTTACACAAGGATATTTCCTATCAGGACAAAGTATTATAATAAGAATTGCTGATTAGCAGGATAAAGTAATGATTGATTTTATTATAGACATAATATACACTTCGTTCATTCGAAGTGACCGTTATCTACTCTGGCTTACAGGTATCCAGAATACGTTGCAGATAACATTTTTTGCACTTCTACTCGGCATTGTGATAGGTTTTTCTGTTGCGGTGATACGTGTAACCAGCGATTCACTTAGTCAGCCCCATATACTACTGAAAATTGCAAATCGTATTGTCACGATGTATGTCACAGCAGTCCGTGGAATACCTATGATGGTACAGCTTCTCATTATGAACTTCATCGTATTTGCCGCATCGCGTAACTTGATTTTGGTAGGTGTGATTGCATTCGGAATAAATTCCGGAGCCTACGTTTCGGAAGTTTTCCGCGGAGGCATAATGAGTGTTGATAAAGGACAAACAGAAGCTGGGCGAAGCTTAGGTCTTGGTTTTTTTCAAACCATGATAAAAATCATACTACCTCAAGCGATAAAAAACAGCATTCCTGCATTGGGAAATGAGTTCATAACATTAATAAAAGAAACGTCTATTATCGGAGTCATTGGCGTAATGGACATAACACGTGCAGGAAATGTTGTGCGTGGCATAACATACAATGCGACACCCCTTATATTTGTTGCGCTTGCGTATTTGATTTTAGTAATTATTCTTGAATTTTTCGTCAAAAAAGCGGAAAATCATTTGCGAAAAAGCGACCGTCCAGTAGTCGCAAAAGTAAGCAGACGACGACAAACAAGTGTATCGAATTTGAAATAACTAGACATAAGTTGTGCAGATTTTTTCGTCAGGCAAGGCAAAAAATCGCAGTAATGCCAGTGGCCTTTCAAGATTTTTTAACGCAGTATGGCGAAAAAAGCTGTGCAAGTTTTGGTTAGTTATTTTGAATACGGTACACCAGGCTCTTCGTAGTTGAAAGGAACGACCGTTTAAGATGATAGTGGTAAAAGAATTATGGAAAAGTTTTGATGATTTAGAAGTTTTACGTGGTATTAACGAAGAAATCACAAAAGGTGAAAAAGTTGTAGTCGTAGGACCTTCAGGAAGTGGCAAAAGTACATTTTTGCGTTGCCTTAATCTACTGGAAGCTCCCACAAAGGGTGAAATTTGGTTTGAGGGCGAGAACCTTGTTGATAAAAAAACAAACATTAACTTGCACAGACAAAAAATGGGAATGGTGTTTCAACAGTTTAATCTATTTCCTCATAAAACTGTCGAAGAAAATATCGCTCTTGCACCAATCACGCTTAATAAAACTTCAAAGTCAGAAGCACTGGCGACAGCACATTGGCTCTTAGATAGAATAGGGTTGTTTGATAAAGCAAAAAGTTACCCCTCCACCCTTTCGGGTGGGCAAAAACAACGTGTTGCAATAGCACGTGCACTTGCTATGAACCCTCTTGTTATGCTCTTTGATGAGCCTACCAGCGCTCTCGATCCTGAAATGGTAGGTGAGGTATTAGACCTCATCGGCGAGCTTGCATCCGAAGGCATGACAATGGTATTAGTTACACACGAAATGGGTTTTGCAAAAGAAGTGGGCAACCGTGTTTTGTTTATGGACGAAGGTATAATTGTTGAGCAAAACAATCCTAACGACTTCTTTAATAATCCGCAAAGTCCTCGCTTGCAAGATTTTCTCGCTAAAGTAGTGTAGGTTCAGAGATGTAATTAATTAAATATTTCAAAAAAAAAGGCAGTGTCCACCTGACATTGCCTTTTTTGCATCCTTTGTCGCCACATCAATAATACAACAATATCTCAGTTATCTCAGCAGCAAAGCTTGTCTCCATTGCAGCTAGTATAGCTGCGGCATTTCGCTCACTCATGAAGTAAATAATCGCCGCCACATCTCTTACATCATACAACTCAACCAAAATCGCTGCCGCCTCATCAGGACTCATATTCGAGTATGTTCTACTCAACGACATCATATCTTCAAGATCTTGCTCCGACATCTCACGGCGATGAATCGGCACAGTCCTCTCATACATGGCATTGACACCATCCTCACGACGGTCAATATTTTGCTCTCGTCTATCTAAGTGCGACTCACGTGTATCCAGCATACTTTCGCGATGCTCAATATCAGCTTCGCGTGTAGCAAATTCTTCTTCCATTTCCTCATTCCACTCATTCAATACAGCCTCACGTGATTCAAGACGCTGATCAATTGAAGTGTAGCTGGGATTAAGCCAAATAAGCATATTTACGAGAGGCTCTGAAAGCAAATTATACATAGCACTACGTGTGCCAAACACATTATATGCCAGAGCTCCGACAAACCCACCAATCAAAATAACGAGCACAAGAACCATAACTAAAATGATGCGACCCAAGCCACCCCTCTCACCAGGCTCTTTGGGCAACTTCGGTTTCTTCTCTCTGGGAGCCTTCGGCGGTTTCGGTGCTTTCGGCGGCTTCGGAGCTTTGGGAGCCTTCTGTCGTTTCTGCTTTTCACTCTGCTCCTCTTCAGGCTCAACACCCTCATCTTCAGTTAAATCCGTTATATTCTCAGACATAAATCATTCACCTACTTTATATAGTTAAAACAATATTTCTTTCGACCCTCCGAAGGGTTCGATTGACCGTCAGCTCTATCAAAGCCTTGCAATTCCTAGTGCAAACCCACTTGTAACACATTTAACAAACTTCATGCGTTGCGTCTTATTACGTTAATAAGCTCATCAGTTAGAAGCTCATGTATCCCTCCGATATAAACCTCTTCAAATTCTTCAAACACACTACCCTGCCAGCTAAACTGCAATCTCCCATACTCACCACACCCTTCAGACCTCCACCATACATTTACATTTGGCAACTCGTAAACCCGAAGCCTCGTTGCAAACGGACGAACTTCCAGACCATGTCTTTGAGCTATTGCTCTAACCTGTGAATCGCTATCAATAATTGACGCTTCCAAGTCGTCCAAATGAATATCATCTCCATGAGATATAAAAACATCAACTTCCCCGACAATGATCTTCGTGACTGCAGGTGGACGGTGGCCTTCATTATCACCAATTTTGTTAGCATCAATTCCTAACAGATTTGTGAACACCTCATCACGCTCTACATGAATAATATGCGGACTCACGCTGCCCACATTCTCCATATGTCCGCCGAGATCTTTTGCAAATTCATTTACAGCAACCAAAGCTTCTATGCTTTCTTGAATTCTTGTCACCGGAAGGAATGATCTAGTCGCAATAGACCCTAGTTGATTACGGCCTATAATACGTACATAAGGGAACTCACTTCCAAGTTCCAGTGCTCCATATTCTCCGGCAGGAAAGTTATATTTTTCACCAAGCCACCAAATATGACTTCTAGAATACCACACCAACCCCGAGCATACATCGTCCGCCGGTCGAAGCTGAACTGCAAATATAAATCGGTCTATTCTTCGCCGCTGCAATGCTTGAAGTATCAGCTCTTGCATATCTATAACAAATGATTCAAACTCGTTCTTAGAAACATAAATATCTGAAGTATATATTTCAACATAAACATAATTCCCGCATCCGCAACAATTAACTTCTACGATTAACTCTACACCATATGGTAAATTTGATGCAATAGCCCCTCTAATATATCTCTGTGGATCTTCACTAAACCTGCCTATTAGCATTATCGCACATAAAACACATACTATCGCGGAAATTATACATAGACAAAGTTGTGCCTTTTTTGCAACTCGCCTTAGAAAATACACAGTGTGTGCAATGAGAAATAAACAAATTATCGACACTAAAATAGCGGGCATCAACGTAAGACCCAGAGGTGTTCCGTATCCTGTGTAAATAAACCATGGTGTAGGTACAGAAATATGTCGCAAAAACGGCATTGAAATAATTGCAGGAAGAAGTGCGAATAAAACCACAAGTGCATTTAGAACAATAAACATCCATAAAAGTACACGCACTACAATATTATGCGATTTCTGCCCCTCTTCAGGCTCAACACCCTCATCTTCAGTTAAATCCGTTATATTCTCAGACATAAATCATTCACCTACTTTATATAGTTAAAACAACATTTCTTTCGACCCTCCGAAGGACTCGGCTGACCGTCAACTCTATCAAAGCCTTGCAACTCCTAGTGCAAACCCACTCACAACATATGATATGGCTAGTTATATTGCAAACGCTGTACGAAGTCATCCATTTCCTTTGCATCCTCGATTTGAACATCCTTCAACCACGCTTGGTACTGCTCATCACGAAGCTTCACATACGTCTTTAACTCCTTCATGGTCACAACAAGCTTCTCCTGACACTCCAGCACAACTTCCTCCGCACTGACGATTTTTTTACGAACCTCAACCAGCTCATCACGCAGAAACCTAAAATACGCATCATGCTCACTAAGAGCTGTACCCACATCATGAGCACTCTTCAACGCCTTCTCTAACGACAATTCATTATCCGTCCACGCCTTCAAAAGCCGAGCTTCCTCATCAAGAAGCTCTTGCAGAGCCAACTGTGCCCTCTTGAGCTCCGCCATCTGCAACTTCTCAACAGTCAGCTTGTAATTATGTAACGCCTGTAGCGTAAATTTGAATTTTTTCATAATCTAAACCCTGTCGGTCATTCTGCGCGAAGTCGCAGAATCTAAAAATATACTTAAATCAAACCGGATAGGACTCGTCTTTTCAAATAATACGTATACATATATACATATGCCGTTTTTTATATGCATAAATCCATTGGATTCTGCGACTTCGCGCAGAATGACGTTAGGCATTTCCATAGACTTTTTGACACTACCTCATTGCCTAAATATCAACAATCTCTTTCATCATTGCCAGCGTTTCATCCAAATTATAATGCTCAAGCATATCCTGCTTCAAGAAATCCCGAATCGGCATATGCAACTTCACCGACCTATCAATCTCCGGATTCGCACCCTCACGATAAGCACCAATGTTTATCAGATCTTCAGCTTCACGATAAATTGCAAGCATATTCTTTATAGTGCCGAACTCATCCAAATGCTCCCTACTCACAATATCCGGCATAACACGACTTACACTACCGAGAATATCAATCGGCGGATAATGATTGCTGTTAGCAATAGCCCTCGACAAAACAATATGCCCATCCAAAATACCGCGAACAGTGTCAGAAATCGGCTCATTCATATCATCACCCTCAACGAGAACCGTGTAAAGAGCCGTTATCGAACCCTTATCAGACATCCCCGAACGCTCCAACAGCTTAGGAAGAATCGCAAACACAGATGGAGGAAAACCTCTCGAAACAGGCGGCTCGCCCGCTGCCATCCCGATCTCGCGTTGTGCCATAGCAAAACGTGTCAGCGAATCCATCAGCAATAACACTTTTTTGCCCTGATCTCTAAAATACTCCGCAATCGCAGTCCCTGTCATTGCACATTTCAGACGCAAAAGTGCAGGTTGATCAGATGTCGCAATTACTAGAACCGACTTTTTAAGCCCCTCTTCGCCTAAATCCTTTTCGATAAAGTCGCGAACCTCACGACCTCTCTCACCGACGAGCACAATTACATTCACATCAGCGACCGCATATCGAGCCATCATGCCAAGAAGCGTGCTCTTACCGACACCCGACCCGGCAAAAATCCCCAGTCTCTGTCCACGCCCAACAGTCAGCATACTGTCAATCGCCTTAACACCAAGGGGAAACACCTCTTTGATACGCTCTCTCGCAAGAGGATTTGGCGGTGCACCATCTGCCGGATACCAAGTATCAATCTCCGGCTCCGGCAAATCATCAAATGGATTGCCAAGTGCATCCAAAATCCTACCAACAAGCCCGTCTCCCACAGGAACTTTCAGCGACTTGCCTGTATATGAAACATAGCTACCGAGCCCAATTCCCTCAAGATTTCCAAACGGCATTAGAAGGGTTTTTCCATCTCTAAATCCCACAATCTCTGCACACATACTCCGCTGATCATCCAACGTATGTATATGACAGATATCTCCCATTTTTGACACAGGCCCTGTTGCCTCGACAGCAAGACCGACAATCTTAGTAACTCGCCCTGCACGATCAAGAGTATCAGCTTTAGCAAGAGCGTCACTATATTTTGTAAAATCGATTCGATTCATGAGATGATACTCCATTCAATTTCGTGAATCCGTCATCACGGGCTTGACTCGGGATCCCCTGAATCAACACTTAACTGCTCGCATTAAGAATTTTTCGCTCTGTCAAAAGTAAGCTTTACCAGCTTTAGTTGAGAGTCTACCCCGGCATTGACCGTGAAATCATCCGTATCAATTATACAATCACCTTCTCCGAGAGACACATCACTCATTACCGACGCTGTCACTGTTGCACCACTATCAAGCTCAAGCGTTACCGCACCTGATGCAAAAAAACGCTCATAATCAGCAATTCCGACACGTATAACTATTTTGCTTTCGGTTGATATTTGCCTCAGAGCATTTTTAATCAATGATGTGAAAACCGTACCAAGCTCATCCTCTGCCGGATTAATTATCTTCTTAACTATCTCCAAAGCGAGGCTTACAACCTCGCCCTCTGCATTTTCATACATCCGCTCACGCTCATCGTAAAGCTCATCAAGAACACGATTCAGTGCCTCGTCATCTTCACTCATCTTTTTTGCAAGTTCTTCATCAAAAGAACGCTTGCCCTCTGCAGCACCTTCCTCAAAGCCCTCGTCATACCCACGTTTTCGCTCCGCCTCAAGCTCATCAGCCGCATCCGCAAGAATTTGTGCCGCTTCCTCACGAGCATTTGCTAGCATTTCTTCAGCCTTGGCATTTATTTCAGCTTCTGCTACAGCCAGATACTCATTTACATATTCTTCCGCAGAGGTCGCCGCATTCGGGTACATTCCCTCCGCGCCGACCCCCCAATTTCCGTCATTACTCAACTGATTGTTTTTTGCTCCAACCAGCTTCACATGCTTTCTGTCAATCCTAAGCAATCAAATCATCCCCTTCACCGCGGGCAACCACAATCTCGCCCTCATCTTCAAGCTTGCGGATAACATTGACGATTCTCTGCTGTGCTTCCTCAACATCACGCACGCGCACAGGACCCATAACTTCCATATCGTCTCTAATCATATCTTGCAAACGCTTCGAAATGTTGGCAAAAATAGTCTTTGTAACATCTTCACCCGCCATTTTAAGGGCAATAGCAAGATCTGAATTATTTATATCTCTAAGAACACGCTGAACCGTGGTGTTGTTGAGTTTTGCAATATCTTCAAATACAAACAGACGCTTCCTAATCTCATCAGCGAGCTCATTATCAGATGCATCAAGACTTTCAAGAATATTCTTCTCGGATGAGCGATCAAGAGAATTGATAATTTCTACCACGGTGTCTATACCGCCGACAGCGATATTTTCCGTAAAGCCCATAGACGTTATCTTCCGCTCCAAAATACGCTCAGCCTCTTTCACATACTCCGGCGACGTGCTGCCCATGTTCGAAATGCGACTAATGATCTCTGTCTGCTTCTCCGGAGGCAACGATGCAATAATCGGTGCCGATTGCTTCGGCTCAATATGTGACAATACCAGAGCTATTATTTGTGGATGCTCATTATGGATAACGTTGAGAATTTGGTTAGAATCGACCCTTCTAATGAAGTCAAACGGACGAACTTGCAATGAAGAAGAAAGCTTTCGTATCATCTCATTAGCTTTATCAGCACCAACAGCCTGTTCCAGAATATCGCGTGCATAATCAATGCCGCCCTCCGTTATGAACTTCTGTGCCAGACACATCTCATAAAACTCGTTTACGATTTGCTCCCTGACCTCCGGATCAACACGTCGCGTGGTTGTTATGCTAAGCGTCATATCGCTGATTTCTTCGTCAGTTAAGAACTTATACAACTCGGCGGAATACTCCTTGCCAAGACTGATAAGCAAAATAGCCGCTTTTTCTTTTAACGTCAAATCATCTCTCGCCATTTACCGTACCTTCTCTACTCGTCTGACAGCCAGTTTCTAAGCAACTGTGCTACAGACGCAGAATCTTTATCGATAAAACGCTCAATTTGCTCCAAACCCGGAGATTTGGTATTCAAGCTAACATCCTGATACTCAACCGACCCCGATTCAACACCATCATCATTGATCACAAAGTCAACACCTTCAGACCCGGCTTCATTTCCCGCTCCACCAACTGTACTTCCCACAGCCACTGCCGCACCAGAAGGCTTAGCTGGTGACTTGACCGCCTTAACAATGATTGTTATGAGAATAATAACCATAACGCCAAGCAATATAATGGTCGCATACATTAAGAGTGTTTGCCAATGCTCTCTACTAACTCTTGCAGCTTCCATTTCAGCCCATTGCTCATACATATCAGCAATAGTAGTATCTTCGTAAGCAAACGGCAGAAGTTGAACAGAAATATTTACAGGAGCTACACCAATCGCTCTTGCCACCAAGTCAGTCACTTCTTCAGAAAAATCTTGATCAACACCCTGTGCTTCACTGTTTATCAACACAGCAATACTAAGTTCCTCAACCGTCCCCTGCTCATGCTCGATACGCTGTCTGGTTTCGTTTATCTCAAAGTTTCTGCTTATAACAGCCCTTCTATACTCATCTGTATCTTCGAGTGTGCCAAACGGATATTCTACCGTCCCCATGTAGTTGGCATCAGTACCGGGCACGCCTTCTGCATCAATCCATCTTCTAGAGTTTTCAAAAATCTCTTCAGAGCTACGTACAATGCCATCCATCTCACCAGGTATCGGCGGTGCAAACTCAACACTTTCAGTCACTATCGCATCGAAGTTGAGCCTAACGTGTGGCTGGACTTGTAAGTTAGAAACCCCGAAAATGGGTGCAAGCAATTGCATTACTTGCCCTTGCATTTGCTCCGTCAACCTATTCTCAAGTGCGGCACGCTGCCCAACAATCACGTCAACATCTTGCGACGCATCGCCTAGCGGATAAAAGTTGAGGTCACTGTCAGAAATACTAATATTCTCATACAATATGCCCGGCACAGCATTTCTCACCATCTCGCCAATGGCTTGAGCTTCCTGTGCGGTCAATCTTCCGCCACCGGAAAGATTCAGCATTACAGTTGCCGTTGCTTGCCTAACATTTGTTTGGATTCTAAATGGGGATGTTTCGCCCGAATTTACAATAATAAGTGCATTTTGAATCCTTGGCACTTGTAACAATTGAGTTCTTATATGCTCCGCAGTTTGAGCATCATATAACTGCCTTGCATGAGCATCTGTAATACCAAAACCGGCCGCTCCGGCCATAATGTCGAACGTAAAGTCTGTCGCACCCAACAAACCTTGCTCTCGCAACCGCATTTGTGCCTCTCCAAGCCTCTCTTCAGGAACAAGAATATTTCCATTTTCGATCCTTGTCGGGAACCCCATATCAGTAAGAGCAGAGTATACGTGCGGAGATGCGGCAGGATCGTTAACAGGCACACGCACCCATGTTGTACGTGTGAGCAAGCTTACAACAACTATTGCAAGCACAATCACGAAAATAGACAAAACAGCCAGTTGGATTCTTTTCCCCCTTGGCATTTTGGCAAACCATTCTCTCAATTGTGCAAACATTTTGTTAGTAGTTTCTCGCATAACCGAAACCTCCAATATTAAAGAGGGCATAATTTTTGCATATTACATTAAATTCTAACATTTTATACATGAATATGCAACAGAATTTTCAAAAAAACCCACAACATATAGAACACAGAACGCTACCTGATGCTCAATATATTGTGGGTTGGTCGCTATTTGTTTCACTGTACGTTGGAACAGAGAAGCTCTTTCTATAATTGTGTCGGCACTGCCTACACAATTTAACTAGGTGAATTTCGTGCTTGTCAACATGGGGCACTTACAGCACTACTCCCGTCAACTCCGCATCGGCATGCTCCTCCATAAAACGAATAATTGTGTCAAGAGACTGCTTCACATGAGCAGCTTCGCCGGAGACAACTGCCACGCCAATAGTCAACGTTTGATGCATCTCTTGTGTATCCACTTCCGCAATCGATGCATTGAAGCGTTGCCGCGCCTTGTCCACAAGACTCCGGCAGACCTGGCGTTTATCTTTCAAAGATACTGCGTGCGGGATATAAAAAGTCAGCTTAGCTGATTCTATATACATGGTAGTGAGAGTTCCTTTCGGTAATGCGATCAGCAACTATTTTCAACATCTTTTAGTGTTGTGCCATCAGACGTTTTCCATTCTACATTGCCATTTGTTGATGCACCAAGAACAAAGGATGAAGCTCCTGACGGTGTCTTAAACAAAATGTCCTTTTGTGTGACCCCGTTTTCGTCAATATTATTTTCATTTTTTTCTCTTGCTAATTTCACATTGTTTGTGCAACTTGGCACGAGATCTTTCCGAATGGTGCTACCAGCGAGAACAACAAGTCCTTCGCTCGTTACTCGCGCCGTTGCGGTTGCACCACTTCTATTTATTTGAAATGTCTGTGCTAGCTCAGTCGACTCGGCATCCGTCGCAGTGCTTGCCGTTATCTGTTGCGAAAGCGGCTCAAACACTCTGTGCCCAAGCACCCCCATTACAATTTTTGCATAATCGAGAAATTCTTCCAACTCGCTTTCTTTTTCTTCAGTAACGTTTCCGGCTACAGGGTCATTTACATTTTTTATGGTATAACGCTTGGCGGCATCCGCCATGTTGGCGAATCGATGTTCTAAAAAACTAATTTCTGTAGGACCGAAAGAGTTGTTTGATGTGGTGAATACAACAGCTTCCGTCCAGTAATCTTTGTCCGGATTTCTCTTATGCTCCTGTAAGCGATATAATATACCCTCGCCGTTCTTTCTGACTCCAGCTTGTCCAATATAGACAACATTTTCTCCAGTTTCATCTGATGTTCCGAATAAGAAATAAACCCCACTTTGTGAGAGATCATCGCGTTCTTTGCATCTATCTAGCTCAGTGCGAGGAATTTTGTATACCACTCCCGTCCAATTTGCAAGTGTACACTTAATCCGACCACTCGGACTACTGTCCATAAGAAACAGATTTATATTTTTTCCACGCTTTGTCATCGGCGTTTCTCCTTAGCATTATTATTGCAGTAATTTTATCATAAATAGTGTGATATGCAAAGGGATGAATGTTGTGACTAATCCAGTCAGTTTTATCACCGCTTGCTTACCGTAGGCTTTGCACTTCGTTGACGATTGATTGATAGTGTTGGTTCATAGGTGGTGCTCCTTTCAGCGTTCACCTTAAACTAAATATTGTTCAAGAATTCAATTCGCACTCGCCCTTCAAGCAAAAGTTTGTGCAACAAATTTCTACCTTTATCTTTATTATCAAGCGTAGCACCATAGACAGTTATCAGTTTGTAAACACTGTCTGTAGCATCGCGAATGATATCTGTTTTCGCACTTTCATCATATATGCAGAAGTAAAATTGCAAGACCACTTGTGGTTTTCTTGGCTGACCATAAGAAAGGTCACCACCATATAGATTGTAATTGTCAAATATGCTTTGGAAGTATGAGTAATCAGCCTTCCCCAACGAGTGCCCATAAAACTTAATGGTACTTATGTGCCAAGGTAACGCCTCCGAGTTAATACTTTGTGTCATCTTCCTATGAGTCTTAGTAAATATATGCATATCCTGTGCCAAGTCTTCTGTATAGTCAACACCAAAAATAATGTTATCCTCTTCACATACTCCGTGAACATTTGATTTCTGACGCACTAAATCCATGTACTTCTTGTTGAACTCAACATGGGAGCAATCTAATCCAAAAGGATCAGTATAATTAAAGTTAAGAACATTTAGCACTTCCCCATCATCAGCTATCGTACTCATAAGTTGAGCAACATTTTTTGTGTAGCTATCTTTTTTGCCACTAACTTCAGTTCTCAAGTATTCAGAGAACTGATTTTCAAACTTGTTTAGCTCATCTAAAAACCAGCACGAATTGAACGAAAATGGTCTCATGGATGGCATGATGTTATTCATAATATACATTGCGATGTATTCAGTTTCTTTATCTTCACAATGACGAACAGTTCCAATTCCGCTCCTTCTTGAAACATAACTATTTGCTCTGGACACACATTGACGTAAAAACTGATTTACTCCCTTATTCTTTGGCAGAATCTTAAGTAGCTTCGCTTCAACATCAACCCATCCGTTTCCTGTTGGCATATTATTTAAAAAGTGAACTGTCCAAAAATTATCATTAGCACGTTTCGAATCTTTACGTAACCACGCAAAAAAATCTGCATAGCTCGTTTTTAATCCACATTGTAAATCGAACCCGTTACCTATTATCAATAGCGTTGTTATGTCATTTTTTGCCATCAGCTCCCCCTCCGTCTAGTATAACTCAGCACAATTTTGCACCAAGGTCAAATAAACTCAATTAGCTCTTTAATATCTTCCTTTTTCTTCGCAATCAGAAAATCACAATCCATATCCTTTTCCGTTTGCAAAGCAAGTCTGTTTAAGCACAGGATCTCTTCACTATCGTAAACTTCTCCATAAGACAGTTTTCCATCGAAAATATATTTTTCCATTTCGGCTTTTGGCAGTAATATAATTGCAGTTTTTGGAGAAATTGGCATAATGAATCCGTGCTCGCCGCTCTGCCCAAGCTTATAAGTATAAAAACAATTTCTGGGAGCAACAAACCCTCTCGATGTTCGGTTTACCAGTAGATTGATTTCGTGAGTTTTGCTTAGATGATCAGAAAAGAAATTAGGAGCATTTGATTCTAGTAGTAAGCCTATAAATCCACTTTTACTACATTGCATAATATCTCTAAAAACACTTCCCGAGTTATACCATTTCACATAGCTGTCACTTCGATTAAGCATATTGTCCATAAACGAAAATATGGCTTGTCGTACTTCTTTCGTGATGACATAAGACCAGTACTTTTCTTTTCCTTCTCCAAA
>Ga0123355_10000847_pt1 | contig 42178 bp, 64 predicted proteins | sample TergutEmb28metaG_3_FD_89872 | JGI IMG/M metagenome (GOLD analysis project Ga0123355, IMG submission 89872) | Embiratermes neotenicus P1 segment gut microbial communities from Petit-Saut dam, French Guiana - Emb289 P1 | ecosystem: Host-associated > Arthropoda: Insects > Digestive system > Gut ...
AATATAATCTTGTTTTTCTCTTGCTGTTCTCTTGCTGTTGAATATCCGAGGGCTTTTTTGTGTACATACTTACAAGTGACACCTATTCCCATTTTATAGCAGTTTCCTAGCATATAAAAAAGCTGCGCTTTAACGCAGAAATTTGGCTATACGGTTATAGTGAATCCTCGATTTTTTTCGCACATATCCTAATCGTTCGTAAATTCATGGACGTTTGCGAAAGTGTTGCTTTCCCCCTCAAAGATGTCAGAAAGATAGCTCTCCAGCTCTTCAAAGGTATCAAACTCTTTGCCTGTGAGCTTGATGCAATAGTCCCGTAAATCGTCAAAGCTACTAAAATATTCACGAATATCAAGGCAGAGGGGCTTGTTTCGGTTGGCATACCAGCCTTCGGGGATTGACACATCGCTGCAAATATTCAACAAGTATCTTTCGGATAAACATAATCCCTCCGTATCTGTGTTGATGTAAATGCGTTCCCCGCATTCTTCTGCGGTGTATACAAAAGAAATGCCATCATACTGGGCAATGACAGCTTCCCACAACTCATACATGGGAGTCCAATCCGTGTCGGATTCCAATGTAAAGAAACTACTTCCGGGTTCAAAGTCGTCTAAATGTTCAATCGTACCCCTGCACGAAATCTCTTTTTCCCAGTCAAGACCATGCTTGATTGCGACCAAGCCAAGCCAGCCCGGTTCATAAACATTTATTACTTCCGAGGGTGTCTCCATGATAGCCGAAAGGTTTTTATGAAGGCGTAGAAGTTCGTCCTTGTTTTCATTTGTCGTGTAAAAGGCGTATCTATTGCAACATATATTAGCCATGAAGTTCCTCCTCACATTTTAATTTGGCTATTCTAATGCACGTATGTTAGAATATGATTCAATGCCTTTAGGTATCCGGCTCTGCCAATTATGCCGATTTCTTTTTCCTTCGGTCTTTTGCAAATATCGGCTTAAGATTGACGGTCTTTGTGGAGAAGGTAACGAATCTGGTCTCAATACTTCCAAGCACCAAAATATTATAAAGATACGACACTACAGCAGTACCCGCCATAATATTAGCCACGATTGATTGTGGGGCGGATACAGCCGCTTCCGCACAGCTTAACTCGGTCGGGAATTTATCCGTTTCCGTAAGCACATCCGGGTAAACCTCACCCACAGGCTTGTAATACGTCCTTCCGCTGCGTCTGATGCCACAGACCACTTGGCCGCCAAATTCGCCGTTGCCGCTGTCGATGTAAATTAGATTATCGGCAGTTTTGAACACCTGATGGCATAACTGGCGGCTTCGGTTATTATCAACACAGCCAATCAAAATAGACAGCCCTTCCTCTTTCTTGTATGAGTAAGGGCCTGCTTGATATGTGTCGGGCTTAACCAATTCCGCAAGCCGATTTTCGTCCTCGATAAACTCAGGAATATACGATACTGCAAGCCCAAAAGCAGAGGCGTACCGTTCTGCCAACACTTGCGCCTTGTTTCTTCCAAGGTCAGCGGATATGAAATTTTGACGCACAAGGTTCTTTTCCTCGACAATATCACCATCGCAAACAACCACCTCTGCATAACGATTAAGCGCGTGGAGCAGGCGGTATAAATGCGGGGCGATATGCCCGCCGGTGCCGCCTGCGCCGAGCATTATTATTTTGATCGGTTTGTGCAATGCGAATTTCATAACCCCTCACCAGTCTCGTTTCTGTTCAAATTGAAAGGGCAATCATTATCATCACCCCTGCAATCAAGATACCGGCTGGCTGCACAATTACAGGAGGCATCTATGATGTCGGCATCTTCGTGTGCTTCTCTTGTAATTACGTTCTCCTTCCACTCAGACGGAAACGGGCGGGCGATGTACTCAAAAACCTCGCTTGGGTCAATTTCAAGAAATTTACCGCCGTTAGAAATGCGGGTTTTGATTTGCGGAAAGTATCTATCCAAATGCCCAATAACAGTGTATAGCCTTGTGGCTTTTTCGTCCTTGTCGTCAACGGGTGAAAAGAAAGCCCGCATACTGTTATGGCTGTGAATATCCATGAAATGGATGTACCGCTCGTTCAAGTAATCGGTATTTTCGTTGCTGTGTACAGAAATTTTGGACACGGTTTGCTCTGGGGCATCTATAACAAATGCTTTGCCCACTTGGTCCCAATAGATATTGACCAAAACTTCATTGTTACCACCTTGTTTGGTGAAATAGCGGAAAAAGGAAATTATCTGCATAGTTAAATCCATTGGGATACGCGGGATGCCCAAGGCCGGGATAAACCCAGCCTGAACATCAGAAAGCAATTCGCAGCCAACAACAGGTGTAGTAAATTTGCCTATGGCGGTATTGCGTATCTCGTATATCTTGCCATCGCGGGCAGGGAGGATAGATATGACTTTGCCTGCCGCGTCAGCGTCGTCCTTGTTTGTGAAAACGCCTTTATAACCGGAGACCGATGCCATGCCTTTGGATTGGGCGGTAACGCGGGGCTTAACCTTGCAGACCGGGTTTTTATCCCTTGCCTTTTTCAAAGCTTCAAGGAATTCCTTGGAAGTCTCTATATCAGACTTCATTTTGCCTATGGTCATGCCCTTTGCTTCTTTTTCGCCATTCACAGTTTTAGTGATTTTGCCATACTCAATAGTCCAGCTTACACGCTTGCCGTCTTCCAGTTCAGGAAAGTCGGCGGCCTTAGCTATGCGCAGGTCATCGAAGGTTTGGGACGTATCTTCGATATCTTCCAATGCTCCAGCAAAATCGAACACGGGCGATTTTTCATTATAGCTCGGTTTGGCTTTTCCTGCCTCTTTAGTTTTTGCGGCATCAGCGGCATTTGTCGGTGGGTCATCAGATTCAGCGGGGGCAGTATCGTCAACATCACCGGGGATTTCATCGGAAATAGCCGCAGATTGGGTTTGTTCCGACATGGGTGCTTGCACCTCTGTTTTTGTCGGTTGCTGTGCGGAGACATCGGTTACGGGAGTTTCTGTGCCGTTATCTGCAAGTTCATATTCATTTGCAAACGGCCCCCAATCTTCAGGTGGGGCACTGTTTAAGCTGATGGGTTCATTACTGTTAGTGTCATTCATGGATAACACTCCTTTTTTTGAAATGGACGTAAAAAAGCCCCATCAACTACCTTTAAGGTAATTAATGAGGCTTACATTTATGTGCTATAAGTTGTTCAACCTCAATTGCGGCTTTGCCGCAAGGGTATTCTCTATTTTTTGTTAATATGGCAAAAAGTCAAGAAACCGCTGCTTGTCAGCTTCCGTAAGTTTGCCGATGGGTGTTTTGCCATCAAGCTGAGCCATCGGAATATCAATAAGCGTCCCAGTATCAACATATGACAACCTATCAAGCCCGGCTTCAGCCCAATCCTTTATTTCAAAATACTTTGCGCGTATGTGTTCACTTTTGTTCCCAAACTGCGTTGTTATTTGATAAATTCCAACCTCATCCGTATCAACCACATATACCAATACTGGGCGATATTTGCCGTCTTCACCCCAAGAAAGGTGGGTTATGAACAAGTCAAAAGGTTGCATTAACCATTCACCGCCCAATCATAAAGGTCGGGGTGTTTTTCTTTGTCGATAATCAAGCTGCCGTTTTCGTCAGCTTCCAGCTTAACTCTTTTGGGGTTGCTTTTTTTTAGTGCAGCAATCAACTGCTCATCAAGAGAAAGCCCCGACTTAGGCTGAAACGGTATCTGCCGCTCCGTTATAATCTGCCTGTAATACATATCAATGGCTGATGTATGGTCTAAGCCCATGCTCTCCAAAAGCTGTGCAGCTCTTTCCTTTACGCCTTTGTCAATTTTTACATTTATAGTTGATTTTGTGGCTGTCATTTTTTATCACCTCTCAATAGTTTCGCCGCGCGAAACTGCGCTACGTGTTTTGACCTTTTTGCCAATATACAATACCATTATAGTACAATTATATTGTCGATGTCAATATGTTGGAAGTATTTTAGGCGATTTTAATGACTTTTAAGGGAGGTGTGGGTCTGCCCGAAAATAACTCGGACAGACCCACGCAGTTACCACAACAAATTTATCTACGCCGCAGCTTGGCCCTCAAATGGGTCAAAATCAGCGGCTTGGTCGGCAACATTACGGACATCGTCGCGTTTGAAGCCTGCAAAATACACGGATTCAGCGACAACTTCAATAGCATAGCGGGTTTCGTTCGTTTTGGGGTCTGTGTAAGTGCGTTGTTGCAAACGCCCCTCGATGCAAATAGGTTGGCCCTTGGTAAAGTTCCTGCATACAAATTCGCCGGTAGCTTGCCATGCAACGATATTAAAGAAATCTGTTTCCTTCGGCCTGTCCTTAAAAACGCGGCGGTCAACGGCGACTGCGAAAGAGGCAACCGGGATTTGGCTTGTGTTCGTGTAACGCAGGATAGGGTCAGCAGTCAGGCGGCCCATAAGAGTGACTTTGTTTAACATAGTAAACATCTCCTTTTTGGTTTCATATTTTATTTTGGTTTGAGACTGCCGTTAATCTCCTCTCGTCAAACACACGCCTAAAGCAATGCATCCACCGGAATTGTATTAAGCAGCAACCTCTTTCACTTTCTCCGCGCCTTTGGCGCGTTCTTGCTCTTTATCATGCCCTTGTTCGCTTTGCGAACCGCTCTTACTTACAGCCTGATTTACAAGCTTTTCCGTATTAGCGGGTGGACGAACAGGCCCTTGTAAGTAAGCCTCGCTTCGGGTCTTTATCAACATAAAGCCTTTGGCGTCGATTTCCAATTTTACATTACCGCCCACAACCTGAAAGAGCTTCAAAAGTGCAGAGACATCGTAGAAAAAACCTGTGTCCGGCGTATCTTGGGATATATTTGCGGGTAATGCAGTTGTAGCATCACTATAATTGCTGTTGCATCGCAGGATTATCTCGCCGTTTGAAAGCACTAAATTTATTGGTGCATTGGAATTGTTCGCCAACGCTCCTACGGCTATTATGTTAAGCCCTTCTTTTATTTTACTTGCATCGACCACAGCGGAATAGACGGGTTCAATGCGTTTGATTACTGCGTTAGTATCCATAAAATCGCCTGTAGCCAGTTTGCGAATGGTGAATATCATGTCACCGCGCACAAAAACAACCTCTCTGCCGAGGTCACCAACCTCAAATACATCTGAATCGCTGGATACCGAGGCAAGCAATTGCAATGAATTCCCTGGGAGCAAAAATTCTTGCTCGGTAGTCGGTTCGGCGGAATTTCTTACAAGCATTATTTTGTTGCCGTCAACCGCTGCCGCATGGACTGCGCTGTTTTTGAATTTCACTTGCACACATTGCAGTGCCAGTGGCTTATTTTCTTGCTTGCTTGCCAAAAATGTAGTTCTCTTAGACAGTGAGCATATGCCCGTCATTAAAACGGTTTCTTCCGGGAAAGGCATCACTGGTTTTGGATAACTGCTTGGCGACAGGCAGTTAATCTGAAATGTGCATCTATCCCCGGTTACTTTCAAAAGTTCCGGTTTATCTGCCGACAGGGAGACAAACTCCCCTTTCAACTTAGACATCATATCCACCAACAAACGCGCATTAACGAGCATCGCGCCGTTCTCTACAACAGAAGCAAAAACTTTTTGCTGGATACTTACCTCGTAATTGGTGGCAGTCAAATATACTTCCCCTGTACTCTCGTTGCCCTCGATTAAAATGCCGTTAATCCCATTCGCATGAGGGTTAGACGGCGCAACCTTGGCGACACTCTTAGCTACCTCCAACATCGTTAGTCGATTTACCTCAAATCTCATAAGCCATTCAGTTCCTTTCTGACATATTCATTTATTTGTATTTTATGTTTTTAATACTGCTACATCTAATAAAAAAGAACATTTCCATAAGGAAACATTCTTCTGAAGGTTAAATGTCTGTTATAGGCCTAATGCCTTTGTCATTTCATCCATTCTGTCTTTGACTTGTTCAGGTTTTGAACTGCCTGATGTTGAAGCCAAATTATATTTTTCGCTGGTGGTCGTTTTTGAACCATCTGTGCTAAAGAACACAGTTGCCTTCGCGATAAAATCATCTTCGGAGATGTCATTGCGAACGGCCAAAACCCCCATATACCCCAACATAGTCACATGGGTTTTAGCGCGCAATCGTGTGAGCAGTTTTTTATCATTCTCGACAGACTTGTAGAAAGCAAGCATATAATCAAAAGCTTCGGTTAATTCAGCGTGTTGCTCGTCAGTTGCTTCGGTTGTTTCAAGCACCGTTGCTCGAAATTTATTCAGCAAACTTGGATTGTCAATGTTAGCTAAAATCCATATATCTTCTACAATATCCTCATCTATAAATCGGAGCTTGCCTTTTTCCCTAACAATCATTGCTATAGCCGGATGTTCAGTTAATGATAAGAACTTTTTCCGGCTCAAAACCTTAATTCGTGCAATATCAGCAGCTGTTACCGGTTTGCCGCTGTTAATCCTTGTGAAGATAAGAATCTTATCTTCAATGGAGGGGTTATCAAACCAAAATATGCGTAAAGCAAACCGCCGAATCCGGTTCTGTAATTCAGCCGGAAGTTTTTCAAAGGTATGACGCGCAATATTTATCTCCGAGCCGTCATCGGTCGTGACAGGAGGTGTGTTGGCATTGAGTTTGTATAAGTTATTCACGAAATCGCACAGGGCTTTATTCCTTTGCTTACCCTCTAACCCTTCGTAGTTTCCGTTTTTTGTCTTGCTGAAATAGAACTCGGAAATAGGAATACCAAGCAATATAGAATGGATGAGCAAGCTACAACGCTTGTTGTCCCACACATAACCCCGTTGGATAGGAACATTGAAGTCAATCGTCCCTTTTGCGTTCTGGGCAATCAATTCATCAACATTCCAGTTTAACTGATTGGCCTCGGTGGTGCGTGTCTTTACTTTAGGCATCGAAAAACCCTCCATTTTTATATTGTATTGTTTTGCATATAACCAAAGGCTATTTTCCAATCTTCATAATCTATTCTCCATTTTCGGGTCATAGTGGGAAGATTGCTTTGTTCATTATAGGGTATTCGAAAGTATTGCGCTATAATTTCCGGGGTTATTGTCTTGCCTGCCCGTTCTGCCAGAAGGAGCTTGTAAAGTATTCCGGAGTAATTTATGTTGCGGGCAGGGATGGTTTTTTTCTCACACGCGCTGAATACAGCCAATATAATTTTTCTAAGCGAGTCCAAAGTCATCATGGTATTCGGGTAGCTTTTACTACTTGCAATCGTTCGGAACAAATACACACTTTCGACTAAATCATATTTGGTATATTCATTTACATCTTTTTTATTGGAAAAAGTGCTTCTCCCATTTTTCTTTTCGTAGAAGTCCATTTGTGCGCATTGTTTCCATAGGCGGATAATATCATCGCTTACCACAAACTCTGCACCGTTAATCGTCTTTACACTATTGTCGCTAATATCCGTCTTTTTCAAAGCCTGGATTTCTTCAAGCGTCATTCCTTCATACAGTAGCCGAAGTAGCAATTCGCTCATTTTAGATTTGTTCTCATAATACTCGTAATCTAAAGCGTCATCGAATATAAGCAGAAGATGCTCAGGGCTGCCTATCATGTTTTCTTTAACCGCATCGTCTGTTCCTATGCTTTCGGGCGTTATAACTCCGATTACATCTTTATTTTTTGTTTTTCCGTTTGTAAATGCCCAGTTTCTATAGCCCCTTAACAAACTTAAAAGGTGGCCTCGCGATTCTTCCCGTCTTATTTTAAGCGATTTTAACGAATCCAAAACTTCATCCAGTTTCATTTCAATTATATCTTTTGAGTATTCGTCCTCCTTGGGGGCAATTCTTACGAAATATCTTTTTAAGGCACCTTCATTGGTGGCCTCAAAATTAATGTACTCTTGCTTCTGTTTGTCGTTGTACATCGCAGTACCCATATATTCCCCCTGCTTCTAAATTTTTAAAACAACTTCCATATTTGATGCGGGGGTCATGTATATAGCTTGCAGAATTAATAATCCCCTTAATTATACTTTGAAATGAAATGATGTCAATAATTCAAAGCATTTTATTATCGCTACATATGACATAAATCCCCGCACCAAATATGCAATCCATTTTATTTTTCTTATGTGCTACTTTTTTGTACCATTAAAAGCATTTCGTTTAAGACACTTAGCAAATCATCAGAAAAATTCTTCCAATCTGAAATGAAGCTCTGCAAAGCATCTTCGTTAAACAGCGTTACGTATTCAAGCTCAAAGATTTCGTACTCGTCTTTGTCCATGATGTCATATGGCAGACTGGCGAAGCCCTCTTTGACCGCTATGATTACGGTACCCGCGTGTACCCCATTGGAAAGTGGATATCGCCAAATCAATTCATTGCCGAAGGTTTCAAAATAGTATTCTCGGATTGATGATAAAGCTCGGTCGCTTCCGCCGTTTTCCTTTAGGTGTCCAATTAATGAATCCAACGTATAAAGCTTGGATATATCAATGTTTGCGCCGTTTAATAACATAATTATCCCTCCGTGATTAATCTTCTAACTCATCTTCCCAAACAGTGAACTGCCACCCGGAGGTGGTTTCTACTACAAGCTGCGCCCCGCTGAAATCGACAATCTCAACATAGCGATACCCCTTGTAATGCGAAGGGTTTTTCAAATTTGCAGAATCACCGATTTGCCATTCCTTTTTCACTCTGACATCACCGCCTTACGATGCCCGTCAATATCAATTAAAGTAACAACACCGGGATGAACACCTTCATGTTCCGCAGCGTTTCGCAATATCTCGCTGTCCGTTTCGCCTTCAAATATGCCGATGAACTGGCAAGGGTATTTTACATCGGTAAAATAATTTTCCCAGTTAGGGTCAACGCCAACGCCTTCCGGGTCGCCGGTGTATATTTGTGAATCGCGCACGTAGCTGTTTTCAATAATTGCTATTTTTTTCATGTGAATCTCCTTTTTTTAATATTGGTTGTTATCATGCCGCTATGCCAATCATCTTTTCTGCTTCGCAAACCATATCCTCATACTCGCTGTAACGCGGGTCGTCTTCATCGTTATGCAAATCTATGATGCCGAGGTTTTTCGATGCTTCCGAGAAAGCGTCATGGACGGTATAGTGTTCGTTGTTTGTGCTCGCCTTATATAAGCTCACCGCCATATCGACCAAAACATCTTTGCCGTTTCTGTTTGATGGGGATGGATACAACATATCCGCGAAGCATTCAAGTGTATCCCAAGAAACACCCATCGAAGCATCGTGTTTGCTCTTTGCCATTTCCAAAACATCCAACGCTTGCTCGTCACTTAAATCGGGTCTGACCGCCTTGACGTCACTAACATCCCAAATTAATGCTATTTGCCGAGTTGGGTTATAGCACGCCATTGGGAAATCAACCGAATAAATGTATGAGCCTTCGTATTTTGAATGTTCCAAAATGCACCCATCTTCTTCAAATGCAGCATAGTCTTGTTGGGTATAATCAGACCAAGCCTTTTCAGCATCAGATTCATTTATATAAGGCTCGACCCTATCATTAACTCCGTCGTACATTCCGACAAAAATATATAGTTTCATCCTGTTTCCTCCATTTCTAATTTAATAGTCCATTTGATTAATCCATATGATTCATGCCATTACCCCGCAATTCTTAATTTTTCAAGAATAACCAGGCACTTGTCGTCCTCAATAAAATCATCATAGGAATTGTTGCCGAAGATGTTTTCTTCCAAATATGACTGGTAAGAGTTTTCCAGCACATTTTCAGTGAGATGGCAGTTCTTTTCACCAATATAGGTGATATACATAGCCACAGCCCGCACCAAGTCATTGCCGCCGATAGCGCGCAGATACCCTTCTTTTGTATGCGGCATAAAACTGATGAATCCGGAGGATGACTTATAGCGGTCAGTCCATGCAAAGAAACCCGCATCCGCTACAACAGTCTTGCGTATTTTTTGAATTTCACCATCACCAATCTCTACATCGAAGAGCAAGCAGTCGGTACGGTAGTTATAGTAGCTAGGGCTGTCAATACTTGCTTCACCGCACCGGCGGATTTTTAGCAAATCTCGTATGTCATTAAAGTAATCTTCAATCTCGGCGGCGGCATACATCACAATCAATTCCTTGTATTTCGCAGTGTTGAAACTGAAGCTGACTTTATTGAAAAAGTAATCTTTTTCTTCTTTAGTTATGGCTTCCGAACATTGCAATTCCCGCTCAGCCCAACCAAACATATATTCAGGCGAGAGTCTGCTATGATATAAGCCCACATCAATAATGGGACATATGCTTGTGTTTAATTCCAGTTTCATCTCGAAGCTCCCTCTATCGCTACTACCGTTTATTTTTAACGGTTAGGGTGTTGCCAAACATTGCATAAGCGTTATTGGCCACAAGCCAATATTGCGTTGATCAATTTATTCAAATACTCCATGAACACGCTCGAATCTCTTGATTTTGAGTAATAGCTGTATGTGTAGGCATCGTCTTTATAATAAATTCGAACGAGCGCGGAATTAATCCACCCTTTTGTTTTCAACGGAACTTCAATGTTGTATACCTTCATGAGTTCAAGGAAGATGGACGTAACATTTCCTGTCAGCGTTTCGATATCATTGTTATTAAGCGTTTCGTTGTTGCGGATAGCATTTACGGCATTTGAAATATCGGCATCGTATTTTTCATTTCTCATTTGTATCTGTTCCTTGCGCTTATTTTCCCTTTCCTCATTTTCCATTTTGCGTTTTTCTTCCCTTGCGGCTTCAATCGGAGCATTGTGTTCGTCCGCTTCATCTCTGCGGTTAAGATACTCAGCCACCCCAATATCAACCCATTGGTTTGTGTCAGCGATTTGCTTCTCAAAAACTTCAAGAAGCCATACATGAATATCCAAGCCTTCCTTCAGCTTTTTTATATGTTCGTCCATATTTCCGGCTGAACCCAAGGGTATCATCCATCCATTGCACGGCACATAAACCGTGTAATACGAATCCCTTCTGCTGTCTTTTCGTTTGAATAATTGAATCCCGTCCTGATTATGGATACGAATGAAATATTTTTTGCCTTTTTCGTAAAGACATTTTGAAAATGTTACGTCAGGATTGGCTGCCTTAGCCTTAGGAGACCGCTTTTTCTCAGGCTCGGTGTAACGCGGAGAGAGCTTCTCTTCATTTTTCATTTGTTCTGCAAATCTTTTGATTCTTTCATATCTGTGAATTTTGTCAATTTGGTGATATACACCAAGGAATGCATCAATGTCCTTGGGGCTTGAAATACAATCACTGACTGTTGAACCGGGACGGACATCGCATATTTTGTACCCCGTCATACCTTCGAATACGGCTTCATGTGACTTTCCTTCGACTCTATGCCGGAACAAATCAAGCCCATGCGAATTTTTTACTGCTATGCCGTCTACCTCAATAAACTCAGAGTTTCCGGTTTCTCTATTACGGGTGATAATATAATAAATATTTGAGTGCTTCATTTTAACCTCCATCACTCCATGTTAAATTCGCCTTCATGTAGACGCTCGCCGGTTTCAGCATCGCACACTTGGATGCTGACTTTGTATTCCTTACTGCCAAGGAGTATGGATAACTCCATGTTTTTACCGTCAGTGACTTCCGTGATGGCTGCGCTTTTCATTTCACAGTTTAATTGCTCGCTGTTGTTAAATTTCGCATAAGCTTCTGCGATGCCGCTTTCAGAACGCCAAAAGTCTTCGCCAACCGCGCTTTCAAATAATTGTAAGAGCGTGTGAGTCATGTTTTTACTATCCATTGATTTTCCTCCTCAGCAGGATTCCTCTACTGCGATTTTATAATCCATATCGCTTTCACAATGGCGAATAATTACGCATTCCTTGTCACCGTCAAGAACCTTATATCCGGCTAAGGCCAGTGCGTTTGAAACTACTTCTAAAATATGCTCGCTCATAAAACGCTCCTTACTCTTTATGTTTCCACTCCTAAAATTAAATCACTGGCTTTCTGTGCTTGACCGGACGCTGCAAGGATGGCTTTTACATCTTCCTTGAGTTTTTTGCTCCAGCTTTTGATATAGGCCGCGGAATTTTCAAATGTTTCGGGAATTTCTATCCCTGCGAAGTTCATAACCATGCAGGCGGCTATTTCGGCGATCAATTCTTCTCGGCTATATGTTTGGCTACCAAAGGCGACTGTATCTGTAATGCGGTTTAGTCGGCTTTTATGCCCTGTAGAGTGAGCGGCTTCATGGAATGCAGTGGAGTAATACTCTTCCGCGCTTTCAAATTGCCCAATTATGGGTAGAGTTATTATATCTGTAGACGGGCGATAGAAGGCTCGGTCACTTCCCTCTACATGGATAATTTGAACGCCGGAACGGGCGGCATACGCATTGATAATGTCTTGTGCAGCCTGTATGGGTTCTATTTCTAAGTCGAATATAATAGGCTCCATTTTGGACTGGATTCCTTCGCATTGACTGATATGGAACACGTTGGAATACTTCAGGAAGGGGATTTGTTTAACTTCGTCGGTGGTTTTATCCTCTATTTCCAGAGGCTTATAAAATACAATCATGCTGGATTTTTCGCCCTTCTTCACGCTTCCCCCCGCTTCCTTCGCTTGTAGGAACGTGAGATATTCACCGCCATATGGCAGCAGTAAGGTATTGATACCTCTGTATGGCTTCTGTGTGACATAATTACGAGGCTCGCCGCCTCTCCACGTTTTTCGCCAAGGGATTACACCTTTGTCCAACTGCTCAAGGATTCTGTTTGTTACCATTTCGTAAATGCTGGTTTTCATTTTGTCCGCTCCTTTTTTACGAACTCGTTATTATTTCATGTACAATTTTCTTGGCTTCATCTTCATTGGCAGCGGGAAATTGATAGGCATAATCAGTCGGTTGCAACGTTTCAAATATGCACTCGGCAATTACTCCATTGGATTTTGACCCGTACTCAATTTTCAAATGCGCTACCGAATCGTAGTACGCGGTTACGAAAACTTCGGTCTCCTTTTCGGTGTAATCTTCCAAATCAATAATTCCTTTGGCAACAATGAACCCTGTATCCGACATTTCAAATGCCTGCACCATGTTAAACATGGTTTCGGATAAGGCTTTTTGATATTGAAAACAATCCGAATCCGTACAGACCCATCCGTTTATTTCGGGCGGCAGATGTATCATAAAACTCGCCTCCTGTGGTTTTTGCCAACAAAAAAGGACACCGGCTCGTTATTGTCCAGTGCCCTTACGATTTCGTTTTCACCTACAAAGATTGTTTCAAATATTATAGAATGGCACATTTTTTGCTCCTTCCTGAGTTTTAGCACATGAACCTTTCATTGTTTTTCTTGCATCCACTGCATACCTTTTTGGGGGAACACATGCGGACCCCGCAACCGAGGCATATGTGGGTGTAAATATTGAAAGGGCAATGCCGGGAAAAACCCCACCATCTAACATGATTGCGGTTTATTTTGACTACACCGTCAAATGTACAATACATCGCACCATGTTTAAGGCGTACCGTTTTCTTGTTTCCGTCAATTTTTGTAATGATTTTGCTGACTACATTCTGCCCGGAGTTGTTGACGCAATATTTACATGTAATGCAAAATGATTTGCTTCCATGTTTGTGGTTATATTCCGGGTCATTCAAATTAACGCTCAATCTCGGCACCGCCCTTTCTTTTTATAATGAATAAATTGCAATCTGCATTTATTCGCTGGAAGTCTGCCCGTATTCGGAGTAGCATTGGATTCCGTTTCCATTGGTAACAACAACTGGATGCCGTACCGCTAACTTGAATTGCTTCCATAGCAAATCTTTGACGGTATCCGTTACCGCGCCTATCATTTCCATGTCCCACGGTAATTCGTCGCCGGTCTTTTCGGTCAGCGTAAGAATTAAATCATAGACAGCGTTGTCAATTTCATCGTTGCGCTCGACCATTTCATCAGTTAATTCAAGCTCTTTTGGGCTTTCAGTTGAAATCATATTTTTGCGCCTCCTCACATAGCAATCATGGCTAGGAACTCAGTTTCGGATAGTACAGGAACGCCGAGGGATTGCGCTTTTGTTAACTTGCCCCCAGCATCGGTACCGTAGATAACATAGTGTGTTTTCGATGATACGGAGCTTCCCGCCTTTGCGCCCAAAGATTCCAGCTTGGTATTGATTTCGGAACGTGTGAAATTTTCAAACGTCCCGGTAGCAACTACGGTACGACCGTTGAATGGGCTATCAGGTACATCCGCTTGCGCCGTAGAATCCGTTTTCGCAAAGGTCATCAAGCTATACAGCTCATCCCAAAGACTGCGGTTTTCAGCATTTCTGAACCATGCATGGATGTTTGCGTTAATAACATCGCCGATATCCTGAATTGCCGTGAAATCTGTGCTACTGTTTACGGCGGAAAGGAACGCCATCAAGTCATTACCATATACCTTTTTGAATATTTTGCTTGCGTTTCGACCGACCAAAGGTATGTCCATGCCGATGAGGAAGTTTTCAAAGGTTGTGTTTCGGCTGTTTTCAATGGATTGCATCATTTTTGTGTAGGATTTTTCGCCGAACCCTTCCATCGTCAGGATTTCATCTTTGTGTTGGCTGAGCCTGTAAATATCCGCGAACGTCTGTAACCAGCCCATGTCAAAGAATTTTTCCAACGTGGCTTCCGATAATCCTTCAATGTTCATCGCCTTTTTTGTTACGAAATGGACAAATTTTTTAAGGTTTCTGGCAGGACAGGCTTCATTTTCGCAAAACAGTGTTTTCGTTACTGAGCCTTTAGCCTTGCTTTCCTTTACTGTTGTTTCTTCACCGCAGCGAGGGCAGGCTGTCGGGGGCGAGAGGATACCGTTTCCTTTATCAAGGTTTTCTTCCACATGAGGTATTATCATGTTCCTTTTACATACGAGGATACGGCTGCCAATATTAAGCTGAAGCCCTTCGATGAAGCTCAGATTATGCAGGCTGGCCTTGGATACTTCTGTTCCGTCTATAATGACTGTATCAAAAACGGCCACGGGGGATACTTCGCCGAAGCGGGTAGTGTTCCATTTTACTGAGCGGAGGACGGTTTCATATAAATCATCGTCGAATTTATAGGCCAAACCATCTTTGTAATGGTGTCCTGTTCTGCCACATGACAACGAAAATGCAATATCGTTGTAAGTGACAACCATTCCGTCAATAGGAAGCCCAACTTTTTCCGCCGTTGTTTGTAGCCCGGAGATGGTTATGTCGATTTCTGTTTCAGAAGGATTTGTATGTGTCAAAATAAATTCACAAACAGAAAAGCCCATCTGCCCTAGATAGGTGAGTTTCAATGACTTGCTGTTTGCTACCGAGTCATACTCATTTAACCCTTCCAATACATTAAACGCCGTGAATCTAATGCGACGCTCGGCACATACCGCGGCATCAAGGCATCGGATTGAACCGGATGCCAAGTTTCTGGCGTTCCTGTATGGTTTTCCGTTACTGTCAAGCAGGGTTTCCTTTAATACGGCAAAGTCTGAATCCAGAATATATCCCTCGCCGGTTACAACGAGACGGCTTTTGTATGGGATTTCAACAGGTACGCCGATGAGCGCGCGAACATTGTGCGTGACGTTCTCACCTGTGTTGCCATCGCCTCTGGTGGACGCTTCCACCAGTATTCCGTCATCGTAGACCAGTTTAAGTGTTAGTCCGTCCAGTTTGTGCATGATTAGCAATTCGCGGCCTCCGGCGAATTTGACCAAATCGTTTATCGACTTTGTTTTGTCCAATGACAGTAACGGTATGGGATGCTGCGCTTTTTCCAAATTGCTGACCACGGTATAGCCGACCGTTTGCGTCGGGGAGTCCGATAAAACGATACCTGTTGCTTTTTCCAAGCTCGCAAGTTCGTCATATAACCTGTCGTACACCGCATCCGTCACGCTGGGGTTGTTTTTGTTATAGTATTCGTCCCGGAAAATATTTAACTGCTCGACTAACTCTCTTATACGTTTTTCTTGCATACTATCGTTCATCCTTTCATCGGTTCATTTTTTTGTGTTTATTGAAACAAGTTCATAACCCCAACTGCCGTTTTTATCAATATCAGCGTTGCGTGGGGTCTTTTTTGCCTCGCCGGTTCTCTTAACGTCCCTTTTACAGCGGGAGCAATAAAAATCGCCGCTTGCCTCTATTGTACCTTTGATGGCGTACCCTTCTTTTGCTTCAGCTTTGTGGCTATAAACTATTTTGCCGCAACAAGCAGAGAAGTAAGTCAGCTTACCTTTGTGCAGAGCCAACGAATCATCATATTTCAAGAGGCCGTTACTGTGCGGGATAACTACAACCGTTCCGTTCATCAAGTACAAATCTACGACAGCCTTATTTTCCGTGGCAACAGCATAAAAATCGTCGTAATTGTATCCGTCAATCGCTCGCAGATTTTTGAACCCGTCAGTACGCTTTTCAATGTTCTCAAACGCGCTCTCGGCCGCAGTTAAATTTCTTACCGATTGAAATGTGCTATCTTTATAGGTGAATTGTATTGCACTAATTTGCTCCATAGACTCTCCTCACCCGCATTCGGATACAATCGCTTCATGGATGTTATCCGTCGTTTCGTTGTTTATGCGGATTTTTATTAGCCTTGCTACGACTCTGTCCATCAACTCTGCGTCACCGATTATTTTTTCCGATGCCATGTCAAACGATTTTTCAGCGGATTCATCGTCGTAGTCGGACAAATATTCCTTAATTTCGTTGCGTGCATCACGGTCATTGCAATACTTTACAATGCCGTTAAAATCAGCCCATGACACTTCAATGTGGCCATTTCCGTTTTCGAGGATGTACCCCGTATCAATTTCCGTTATCTTTATTTGATTCAAGCGGATTCACCCCCAACGCGGAAATTACTGCCGGCAGCGTTATAATCGCAACCAAGACATTGCCATAAATCATCGTCGTTAGGGCGATGGGTAACATCCACGCAGTTGCTTATGCTTTCCATGAACTCCCCATGCTCATCAAGCATCCAATCTTGAGTCACATGAGCGGTTGAAGAAAAAGTTTTTCCGCCGCATTTAGGGCATTGATATTTTTTATTCATGCAAGCCTCCTTCACTCCGTTAGACACGATGTATTTATTTTTTGTACTCACTCATCAGCTTCAGCTCCCACACATCTGTTGTCCAACACTTCATCGTGGCGGACAAATATGTCGATGCTTTCATGGTCAGTCAACGGAGTAAGACCTCGGTTGATAAAATAACTTTCGGGAACGCTTGACATAACATCGCCCCAGTTGAAGTCTCCGCAGGCGTACTTCAATGCCGATATGGACTCCTCAGTGCCGGAGTTAATAAAGTCCTGAACTGCGCCGCGCAAAGCATCTTCCGCGGATACAACATCATTGCGGATGGAATATGACACAACGCTTGTATCAAGCCCATCCAACCCCCTGTCAAGTTGTATAACAAGGTTTAATACTTTCATATGGTTATCCCCTTTTTGATTCGGATAGTTATGCGAACGCTTGCAAGTGTTTCTTAACCGCAGCCATGGGCGAAAATATCCACATCAATAACGGCGAGCAGTTCTTCTTCGGCCACATCATTCCGGCAGAAGGGGCGCAACAATGCATAAAAATATTTGACAACTTCATCTTGTGAAGTAAATCCGCCGCTTTCATCCCACGGGTATCTCGGGGAATAAAGAAGGAAATATTGACCGTCGTTGTCATTAACGCAGCTCAATACCCCTTTATCATCCTTATGCTGAAGCAATTCCGGTAATTTTTCGTTGAAGTCAGAGCCATCAATGAACTTCATTACGGCTTCGACTTTCTTATCGTTTGGCAACGCATTAAATCCATAATCGTTTTCCCAATCGTCATGCCATTCATCCTCCGTTACTTCGTTGAGCAACTCTTTTAGCTTGTCACCATCCATAAGGGGCAGGATGTTACTTTGCTCGAATCCAATACCTACGCAAACCCAATAACACATTCCCATGCTGCTTTTCCTCCATTTGCCGCTAAATTTTTCGTTATAAGAACTTTGAATCGGCGGGAATACTTTTAGAACATCTTCTCCAGTTTATCGAATACTCCCATAAGTTTGGCAATGTTGGCCTTGAATTGCGGGAAGAAATCTTTGCTCGTATCGTAGTCGATATATATACTCTGGAAGACGGCACCCCACAACATTTCCATAGATTTATCGGTCACGCCGTCCTTACCATCGTACCGTTGCACCATAGAGACAATCTTGAATAGGGTTTTGTTCCACTCAATGAAGAATTGGTCGTCAATAGGGATGTGAAAGTTTTCCAACCATGTTCGCACGGTTTGTTTCTGTTTGAGGGAACCACATCTTGTATCGTTCAGAATATACTGAGTTTCATATGGCGTACCCAACCCCATATCTTCAGGTGCATGTTCCGATGCCACAACTCGACCTACCGGGTATAGCGCGCAGACTGTCGGTTTAAGTGCGGGATTCCGTGCATGTATGATGCAACGGTCGCCTTGTAGCAACGGGCAATTTCGATTCTGGCCTTTGGGTAGTAGCCGAACAACTGGGATGCGGGAGTTTTCTCCGATGTAAACCTCGCAATAAGTTTCGATGACCTGCCTGTGGGTCATGCTCAATACTGTGGCGATATTGTATACATCGCGGGAGTTCAATAAAATATCCTCGCGGTTTCGACAACACTTTCCACACTCTCGGCACTTGAATGCGAATACATCATCTATGCCAATTAGGTACTTGTCCAGATTATCAACTAATTCATGTCGCTGGTCACTCATTATGGTGGCCTCCTTTCAGGCTTATGCCGTTTTCTTTATCTGCTCTTTCAAGGTATCTACCATTGCAATGTCATATATCCGATATTGGAAGGCGCATGAAACCTCACGAATATTTCCCCCGAAATCAACGAACCCTTTTCCGTATCTCTCGTCGTTCCCGCGATCCCTGAACAATGACTTTACATCATTAAAAACCCTGCCACTTTTGCCGCTGCACTCAAACGAGTATTTTTTTTCCTTTACCCATTTAACCAAGCTATATGGATTGTCGAAGATGCCGTAAAATTTGAAATATACGCCTTTGTTTTCAATTAACTCCATTTTGATATGCTCGGTATCATAATGCTCTTCCTTATCCTGGTTTCGGTTAATAACAAAAAACTCATCCCCGTCTTTCATCATAAAAACGGGGATGAGCATACTTCCTCTTTCATGTGTCGGCAGCGGTATTGACTCAAATACTTCTTTTTCGAAAAATGTAATCTTTAAATCATTCATGCAAAGCCTCCTTGTCAGCCAATCTTGCTTAGCTCAGACATTCCCGTCACCATTACCATTAAGCCGGATTCCACTTTGTTTTTCGAGCCTGAAATCACCGATTCAAGGCTGTTTGTAAAGCCGCAGCCATTACCATGCTGTTTTTGGGGATTGCATTTGACCGCTTCGGGAATTAGGACTTTTATGTTGTCAACCGGATTTTCATTAACACTCTTGGTGTCACCTCTTCCTGATGCTATTTTATTGAAAAATATTATGGCTTCCTCGCGTTGCAAGGCGTTAAAATAGCGTTCTTTGCTGATATTGCTATTGTAGTGTTCGTCGATGGAAAATGAAGAACCGCCGTGATTATGCCCCAATCCAAATGTATAGATACAGTATCTCGGCTCTCCAACCTCTCGATGGATTTCACCATCAATTATGAGGTAGCGTTTCGCCGTTTTTCGAATATCGGATTTTCTCCGCTTCTCATCAACATCGTAAGGATAACCATAACCGTCTCGATTGATGTCATACGCAACATCATCAATGGTGTGCAAATTGCCTGTGTTCGAGCCACTTTGATGCCTATATACCTTAAATAGTTTGTTTTTGTACCACCGATAAGGTATGTTGCAAACCCCAAACTCGCCATCCCGGATTTCGTAATCGGTGACAATCATGGCAACTGGAGCCTCTGCTGATGTGATTTCACGAATGTTCACCGACATTGTCTTTTCTATTTGTCTGTAACGAGGCTTTCTGCAACGAGGAGGAACGTATTCTTCTTGGTATTCATATTTTGCTGTTAGTTTCATCACACGCGCTCCTTTTCCCTTTTACTTAAAATCTCGCCAACAATGCGCTCTCGCGTACTGTCGTTTAATCTCATGCCGATATTTATTGCGTCTTCCAGCAGATGAAACCCGTCAAACACACTAAACATATCAGTGCCATCATGTTCTGTGTACTCATATTGTTCCAAAATCCAGATTACATCATTAATTTGCTTTATTTCATCAAACACACTTTCAGCAAATATCTGATTTTTGTTGTGTAGCTTGATGAAATTTTTATCAATAGTTATGCTTTCACTAACTTGATTAAAGCTCAACATCGGATTTCACCCGCCTTTCATAATTTTAATCAATTCGTTAATAGTCAGGCAGCCGCTCTTTATTCGCCCAAGCTATTATCTTCATCTTCTTTAACAATGAAAGTGATAACTACCTTGATGATTTCATTATTTGAGTCCAGCCAAAAGGTACAATCATATCCGTCATCACCATACCCCGAACTCGATACAGCTCCATATGGGATTATGCCCGCGTGATTGGTTGGGTCGAGTGTAATGCTACAACAATGGTCGTACCAAATCCCCCCTTTTTCAGCTTGTCCATCTTCAACAGCTCCGTCATCGAAAACGGAGTCATCTCTGTAATGGGAGACATCGAATATCCCGGCCTGTCCACTATCCACGCCGACCTCAAAATCGGCGATTTTAGAAATATAATCACCCTCGGCATCATCATCGTAATCAACATGGGTGACGATAAGCAGTGCGACTTTTTTGCCCCAGTCGCCGGCATCGTAAATCCCGACTTCGGCGTTCCACATACCTTTTTTAACGCCACTCAATTCTCCTCTGCACCAGACATCAATGTCGTAGCATGGGTCTGATATGGCGAACCGCCCGGAGATATTTTCAAACTGCCCTAAGAAATTTCTGTTGATTTGCATTGTTTCAACCCTCGCTTCATATTTTTGATATTGCTTGTTGTTAGTTGGTTACTCGAATCCGGTAGCACCGATTTCCGTAGCCATTTCCGGGTAAAATTTATTAAACAATTTCATATAACGATTAAATCCTTCTTGATTTAGCGGGCCGCCACACCAAAGGGAAGTCAATGACCAAATCAACAACTCCTCTTCTTCTACGTGATAATTGCCAATAGCTACGACCTCCGAAAAGTTATAACGAACTTTCGGTGGCGATAGAATTTCGATTAAATCCGTTTTCGTTTTTGCCTGAAGGATAAATTCGATTTTTTTATGGCATATAACAGGTATAAGAGGATTACAGTTAAATTCCTTTTGATAACCCTTGCAGATTGCGCCGAGTTGTATTATCGAACCCATGCGTTCTATAGATAGCTTATCGAATTCCAATTCATTAAGACGCATGAGTCCTAAGCAAACTTGCACATCAATGTTAGGCAATACTTCCAGTTGATCCATTATCAGCCTCCTGCTTTTTTGAGTATCATATTTGCGTTGCGCGTTTGATTATTTCCATGACATTATCATTAAGGAGCTCGCGCATATTGGTTGTGTTTTCCCTTAACATATCATTTACTACCCGACGAACAACAGCTTCGTTAATCTCCGATTCATTGCAATGTAAAACGTCGATGACCTCCTCGAACGTAAATCCGTCCAAAAGGCTATCTTTGTCGATTAGGTCTACGCCCAGCTTGTATTTACGTTCCACATCTACCACTCCAATCTCAAGTAAAATTAATACCGAAACCCCATGTCCATAACCGCATTAGGGGAATCTTTGCGGAGTTCCGTAAAGTTGTCGTAGAAGGTTTTCTGCTCTTTTTCTTTAGCGATAACCTGATGAACGAATGCCCTATCATAATTTTTCTTGAGCAGTGCTTCAGCCGCTTGCCAGTAATTCAGCTTTTGTTCATAATCGGCATACTGAGTACGGTTAAGGTATGAAAGGGTGTATCTATCCGGGTAAACGGTTTTCAGCATCTCTTCTACCAGTCTGTTGGCTTCGTTCGCACTGTAATTCGGGCCTCTGTTTGCTGCATCGAAGTGAACCCCGAACCATTTGATATAACCGGTGTATGTGTCCATGACTTCATAACCGGCATAATAAGAAACCCAATGGCAATCGCAATATCGGTGGGTTACATTGACTTTGTAGATGCAATATTTTTCGCCAAGATGGGTAAATGTATGGATTACTTCTCTGTTTCCCTTGTCAGTCCAGCAATGTATCCAGTTGGATTCATGGCATGGTAAATCTTTAAGCTTTGTTTCTGATACTTCCTTTGTAAGAAACGAAAGTAGCCAATCGTTTAGCCCTTCCCGTGTGCATGGATGCTGTCCCATTACTTCTTCCCATGCTAAATTTGCTTGCCTTTCCAGCGTTGGGAATGGGTTCTTTATATCGCCGTTACTGTCCCTGAACAGTTCCTTCCCGCGCTTGTCGCATATTATGAAAAGATAATCGGCAGAACATGCGTGGTCGAGTTCGCAATAACCGAGTGGGTCGGCTATGAAATACCATTCACCGTCATCGCCGCCGCCATAGGTGTATCTGGCAAAATACTCGTTTTTCGTATCGCCGGAGATGACCTTGTACAACTCCACATAATTGTCATTTTCATGTGCATATAGTCTAACTTTAATTTTTCTCATAATCATCGTTATTCCCTTCAAGAATTTGTGATAGCAAAGAGCATTTAATTTTGCTCATCGACGGGTAAGGGCGTAAACGTCCCTTCTTTTATGCAAGCTTGAAGCTCGTCCAATATATTTTTGCGTTCGCTTTTGACATTCTGCATTGATTCGTAATACTTTCCTCTCCATTGCTGAAAAAAGTACCCGATATTGCCGTCGTACAATTCTGATAAAAAAAAGCCGCCATTTGTCCATTTAATTGGCGGCAGAACATTTAACGCATCATCGTATCTCTCGGCAGTGATTTCTTTCCACTTCCCGCATAATTCGCTTTCGTATACCGCCCAGCGTTCGTCCCATAATGTCTTAAACTGCTCTACGGTAAGAATTTCGTAACCTTGTTCAACGTAATCGTCTGCCGTTTCGTTTGAGTAAAGCGATATTCCGTCAAGCGTCAGCATAGCGTAATCGCGTTTTTTGCAAAGGTTTTCTTTATCTTTTACCGCATATAAATAGGTACTCATCCGTTACCTCCATTTAATAATAAAATTTTTTCATCCTAGCAGATATCATTGGCTGCATTATCAGTGATTTTACGACATCTTCGCAGATACAACCGCTTGGATATTCTACAAGTAAAGAAGGCATGATAGTAGTGTTACTAGCAAATTAGATATACAATTCCGCTAATAAACAGAAATAGAATGAATGCTATATCCATCACAAAAACTATCTTGTTTTTCTTCCGATGATTTTTTACAGCACTTTCCGTAAAAACGACTGTTCCCATTAAAACGATAACAGCGAAAGCAATCGGTCTATAGAAATCCATAGAAATGCATATTAGGCACACAATTTGCGTAAGAACCATGATAATGCCAAGGCTTGTTTTAATTTTCCGTTTAATGGTGTTTTTTGGATTGACTTTATCAGTATGGACTGGCGGGTTACGCTGCTGCTTGTTTATGATATCAAGCCATAAATCTATTCCATCACCCAACAAGCGCTTCACATACTCTTCATCTTTAAATTCTGCATCTAAAAATTCATCAAAGCAGACAAAGGATTCACCATTGAAGCCATGCTCTACGTCATAGTCATTTGAGTCATATCCGCGGCTTACACACCAATCATTAATGTATAAATCATAAACCCGGCCCGCTAAAATGTCGAACCGGATAGCCTCAATGATTTCCTGAGCATAGGTATCTGTTTTTGCCCTTTCGTCGATATACTCGACACCGCACTGCAAATCCAACTTTGCGATAACCTTGCCTTCTTCCGTGTCTCCACCAGTCAGCCACGCATCTACGAACCACTTTTGTTCTTCTTCATGAAAATGGATGCATTTTATTTCTTTCCATATGCTCATGGCACAATCTCCCTGCTTTTAATTTTGCTAATTATGCTTATAATAGCTCCTTAGCCTCCCAATACTCTATTTCGTAGAGCTTACCCCCGGTGAAAGTTTCTTTTCTTAGGTGCTGCCGCCATTTTTCAATTTTTTCTCGAACCTCGTCCGACTCGTCATATGCTGTATACATATCAACCACAACGACCGGCAAATTTCCGTCTTCCGAATAAATTGACTCTATCGTCCCCTTGTTTAAGACGATATAAACTTTTGGCGTGACTTCATCCATAACCCTTCATCCTTCCGCAATATTAAGCCGCCACCGTCGATTTACGCCGATATGGAAACTTCCATCCGTAAACATCTCCAATATAATCGCCCAACCTATCAGTGTACCGCTTAATCAGCTTTTCCGCTTTTTCGGAGTCGCCGAAGTATAGCGCGCTCGTAAGCTTATCTATGTGGTCATCGGTAGCGTTTGCCTTAGTCACACGGTAAAAATAGTGGTTTGTTCCGTCATGATGATGACCGGTAAAACGCATCTCGCCTTTTTCGTCAACATACCATTCGCAGTAGTCACAATTACTGTCATGCAGGCAGTCAGACATATTTCCGCTGGTGATTAATCTGTAACCTGTGCGCCTGCCGTGCCACAAGCCCAAATCAGCTATGACAATAATTACGCCGTTCAATTGCCTGTTTAAGTTTGCGCGTTCGTCATCTAGGTGTATGCTGTTTAACTCACACATCATACCGTAGTGGTCGTCGTTGCTATAATCATCATACGACAAGTTATTTATTTCGTAATGCTCACGGAGTCCACTTTCCCAATCCTTCAAATCCAGATTAAGGTTACTCCAAAGCACATGCTTTTTAGTTTTCACTGTTCATTACCTCCAACGCAAATTAATATTGCTAGTTATGCAGGCTATATTTTTTTGATAGAGAAGCCTTTACTTACAGTCGCACGCAGTTCTTTAAGGTCGCTCTCTGCGCTTTTTTTCATCCTCATGCATAAATTCTAATTCTTCCACTGCTTCTGTCGATAAGCAGAAGCTGCCGTCAACATAATGTGCTTCATGTGGTGTTTCTATATCGCAACTATTTTCCTTGAAGTATTCAATAGCTTCTTCAAGGCTGTTTGCCTCCACCTCAACGACACCGCATTCCTCCCATGTGACGGGCAGATAAAATTTTTCCAAATTACTCAACCTCCTCGGTTTTTTATCATATTTACGACTTAGCGGAATTTGCAGTCCACTTTGAATTGCCGCCATTAAGATAATGAACACGGTCAGCTGCTTCCTCTTTTGTGCCATGGTCGCTTTCCGACTGCCATTCCCCCTTAGGGTCATAAAACCCAACCGTATAAAGAGAATGGCACGAACTCCGTTCCGAGCAAATGTAAACCCACATATTTAAGTCTCCTCTGGCTTGATATAGTCGTTAAATAAATTTGTATGGGACTGCTTTTACTGAATTGATTAACTCGAATATATCGTCCCATACAATCTTTCGAGTGTTCTTTTTTACGAAAAAGACCGCCCGCCATTGGCTATGTGCGGGTTCATGTTTGCAAGCATCGCATTTGACTTCATATGGCGCGTTAACGATTACCTCCACACCATCTATGCTAAGCTTTGTCTTTATTAATTCAATTCTGCCGTTTAGCAGGGTTAGTAATGTATCCGGGTCATCAAACCTACCATCGGTAATTTGTTCAAATGTTAGAATCCGCATATCTACCCCCGCTCAAACTTCCACGAAATCCGGCATGTAATAATCTATGTTTCTGCCATTAAGAATGTAGGCAATCTGGTCAGATAATAAATCCATGCGTTCGTCGCTGTCTTCGTGGTTGCGCCAGATGTTGCGTGCCTGCTCAATGGCTTCAGTTGCGGCGGCAACATCGTTGTTATCAACAATAACCAAGCATCCAATGTCATTTTCGCTTATTTCGGCTAAAATTGTTTTATCTTTCAAAATATCTGTCATAGTATAGAAGCCTCCTCACATTCTTCCGCCAGCGGCTTAAATCCGTTCATTCTGCATTGGTAATGATGTTTTTCCATTTGGCCACCTCATTTATGCGCCATGCTACGAAAAATCGCTTCCGCAATGGCGTTTAAGCTATTGCCTTCAACCGACAATACATAGCGCAAGCCGTTTCTGCAAGTTATAACGATATATTCATAGTCAGGCATATAACGCTCTTGATGCTTCTTGTTTTCGTTTACGGGGATTTCTTCACCCTTTTTTAATTCGCAAGAAACCAAATGCGGCTTTGCGATTTTCAAAAGCTGCCCGCATTTCAGTACAAATGACGCTCTTTCTGTTATTGCTCCACAGCCTTCTTTTATTTGGCTTTGAATATAGTCAGACTCCTCACGACCCATTTTGCAATTTCTAAAATAGTTCATGAGCATCACGAATTCGCCGGGGTCTACCTTATACTCGGAACCATGAGATGAAAGCGTTATGCTTTCATCGTGCTTTTCTTGTATGAGCGTCATAATGCCGCCGTTGTTTACATCAACACTTATTTGCCCCACAATAAATTCCTCCTCGCATTTGCGCTGTATTCAAGTTAGAAACACTATTCTTAGTCTGGCTTGAAATCCTGCTCCCTTGTATAAAGCCAAACGAACACATATCCAATGGCTTGATATACGGTCAGCTCAGAATAAGCCGCCATCAAAGCATCCACATATTCGGCGAAGGAGTCGTTTTTAGCGTTGTATGAACCGTCTAACATCGTGAAGTACGGATTGCGAGAATCATTTTTATGCCGTGTAGTGGAGCAATGTCTGCCAACCTCACTCGTAATAAATTTTATTATCCCATCAAGACATCCGCCTTCTTTTCCGCGACACGACTTGCCTGCGCACTCTTCGCACTTTCCGCCTGACTCCATTGTTTCAGCAAGTTTTAAAATATATTGGTTTCGTGATTCGCTACAATTGCTGAATCGTTGCTCTTTAATAAGCTGTTGGGTGGGTGTGTATCGGTCAATGTTTTTGTTTACATATGCGCTTGCAAAGTAAACCAAAGAACCGCATAATTCACCCATTACCTTCATTGAGTCAAGGTCAGTATTCAAGGTCTTAAATGTTCCGATATGCCGCCTTATTTCTTTTTCGGCAGTCCCTGTGTTGGGATTGTAAATTTTTCGTTCATCTTCCGTAAATTCGCCATATAGGTAGCAGTCGATATAGATACCCTCCGAGCCGCCGAACTGCGCCGTGGCATTAAAGTCAAAACGGTAATTCGACAGTTCTATGTCTTCTCGAATATTGCTTTCGGAAGAGCTTGGCAAGTAGTAATCCATGATAGCCTCGGCTTTTTCGTAACACCCGTTTGCCTTTACCAGTTGTAACACAGCATTAAATAAATCCCGTGTTGTGTCTCTTTTAACTTTTATCATCTTTTTGGCTCCCTTATAAATTATCATTGTGCTGTTATCGGTATGTGCCAATTCGATTAAGCAAATTTTAATACAGCGATTTATATTTACTTCAGTAATCCATTTCGGTTGTATAATTTGGGTTCTTTAGCATCTCCTGCGCTGTGGCAAGTGCTATATTGGCCAAATTTATATGCTTGATTTCCGAATTGGTGATGATGGTCGATGTACACAATATATACCTCATTTTCTCGCTTCCAGCTTCGGTCAATATTATGGCTTCTCCATCAGGTAGGATTTTTTGAAGTTCATTTGTCATTTTATCCATTGCTTCATCGCAACTGTAGTCGTCATCGGGGTTGGCAATGTAGCCGGTCAGATTGCATTCGCAGTAAAACATATATTTCCCTTTATCGGTATCATGTTCATAAAATGCGACTTCGCTCTCACCGGACAGGTGCTTCATAATGTCGGCAAACTTTTCTGCGTCAGTAACGGCGAAATAATTTGTTCTGCACTTACCATAGTAATTAGCCATTCGATGGCTCCTTTCTGATTTTCAATACAAAAATACGTTTTACCAAGCTATTCAATCCACGACCGCTGGGGCGCGAATGAACCGTTTTTCATAATCGCCGCACGGTCGTCTAACTCCTCAACGATAGCGCAGAGGCTGTCATGAGCAGCTTTAATGTCCAAGAACAATACCAATGTCGTCATTACCTTCTGAAAGCAACGAATCAAATCACACTTGGTCAGCTTGGCAATCCTTTTTTCAGAAACATCGGCTGCGAGTTTTTCGTCGTATTGGTTTATCATGGTAAAGTAATCTTGCCTAGACTCGTCAAAACCCAATATTTTATGGGTGGAACCGATTAACGCTACAACCATGTCATCCCAGTTTCTTCGCAAATCAGAATCGTGAAGGGCGGAGAGCATTTCATGCGCTCCGAGTGCGAGTTCATCGAATAGCTCCTTGTATTCTAAGTAATATTCGCTTTCGTCACCATATTCGTAACCATACATATCGCCGTTTTCCGCGATTTCGTCGAGGAAATTTTCAATTTGAAACAAACTGAAACCGTCTACCATTGATTTTCTCCACATTGGAGCATATTTGTGTTCCGGCTTTTTCACCATATCAACTCCTGTTTCATATTAGTTGTAATTTGGGGGATACCATCGCATTACCCAAATAAAATATTATTTTCAGCCAGTAAGAGCATATATAACCTGAATTCCCGGTTATCCTAACGAGAATCCACCAAAATCCTGATTGCAACTGGGTTTTCCCCAGAAAAACATCGTTATGTTAGGCAGTTATCATAACGAGAATTGTGGAGGTGCTTTTGAAATATTGCCAATAAGTGGCGACATTGAAGGCAAAAACATTCATATTGTCGCATAAAATTGATTCATCTAGGGCGTTTCGAGAGATTACATCATGTTGAACAAAGGTTTTAATGTGATTGGCGTAGAAATAGTGGCGATATTTCAAGGTTTTCAAAAAAACCTCGTTATGTTAACCGGGAATTCAGGATATAAATAATTTTTAACATCTTCCCTTAACGACGAGAAAATTTCCTCTACTTCGGCTTCTGCGGCATCGTCATAGACGAAAATAACGTCATCATTTTCATATTTCATTAAATCGTCGGTCGTTAAAACTTGCTCATCTTCGCAACCGGAGTCGGAATTAAATGAGACGATAACGATTCTGCCTTGATTGATTCTTTCTTGTGCCTCTGCATATGATATTGTTTTCATTTGATAGCCTCCGTCTATTTTTAATCCTTTACGTTTTTATGTTGCTCCCAAAATACCCGTCTGTCAAAGTGCTTTCTTTTGCGTGTCTTGAGACCTTTGTTTAGAAAGCTGCTGTTTTCTAACATAAAGTCAATGAACCGAACCCATTGCTCAAAATCATTTCCTATTTGGGATATATACTCTTTGCCATATTGCTTTGCCACATGCTTGTAGAGTCGAGATGTATAACCGTCTTCATAGTCATTTTTAATCCGATGCTCAAACATTTCATAAGTGCCGCATTCATCGGCGATGCCCGCCAGAATGAAAATCATTTCGCTGTAATTTGCTTCAATATTGTTGTAATCAAGCGTCATACGGGACATCCTCCAATTCCGTGTGTTTTATTTAATCTGCCATAAACCACTTATTGTAGTTTTCTTCGGAGCAGTAACCGGCGTGTGATAGAGCCAGTCTCTCGACATAAGAATGATGCGCGCCTTCGACCCAGAGCGAAATCCATGTAGTGCTTTCGTCTTTAACTTTCACTACTTCCATATCCAGCACAACCTTAAATTCCGTTAAACCGTCCTCAGTGAAATCTTTTAGAGAAATTTCAACCATTGTCGCGCTTTCTACGTCATTGTCCCAATGATATAAGTCTATATCTTTTGGGTTGCTGTTTAGATTTTCAAGAAGTTCACGAAATTTCATAAAAAAATGCCCCCTCTATTCTTTTACACTAATGCGTATAACAACGCACCATCCTTGCTTCGTTCCATTTCCTTAATCTTTTGTATTTCAAAATCACATCCGTCCCAATCGTCGCTTCCGCAGTTGGGACATAAAAAAATTGAGATGTCATCGACCACCCAAACATTATGGCAGTCATTACATTTGCAACGCTCAACAACATAATCATCTGCCCATTTTCTTTTTATATAAATCATGATAGCCCCCTCGTATGAAACTCGTATTTCAGATTACATCAACCTCTGCACGTTCTTTCATCAAGCGGATAATTTCGTCACAATCATCCGGCAACGGAGCTGTTATGCAATTAAATCCATTGAGGTCTGCAACGCACCCTTCCTTGATTTCACCCGTGTCGTAATGTATGCTTTCAATCAATGCCCCGCACTTTTGGAAACATGGCACAACTGAAACTATATAGACAGTATCGTTGTTCTCATCCATCAAAGAGATATAGCATTGCGTTCTCATGCCGAAGGGGCCACTTACGCTATAAGTGAGGCCAAGGCGACAACCAATATCCCTTATCAGAGGAAGCAGCACATGGTCAATCCAATGAGGATAACTACGCCTCCCTGCGTTATACCTCACAATTTCCCTGTTGCAATCCGCAATTAGTCTGTTAAGCATCTGCGTTTCCTCCACTCTCCACTCTCCACACGAAATTTATGCTGCATATTAGCTGTTAATATAAATATCAATGCCATCATTGTAGCCACACCTTTTGTATGCGTGATAACGATGAAACCCATCAAGCAATTCATCATTAAGGCATACTAGCGGCGGCAGAGAAATACCGGAGTTAATCAACTCTACAAAATTGTTGACCTTCTTTTGAGAAAGCTTTGAATATGGTTTGCGATACGCAATTTGAGACAGGGCGATGGCTTTTCTTGCCCATGTGTAGTAGCTCGGGAGGCATCCTTGTTTTGGATACTCATAATTCCACAAGCCGCAAAGATATTTTTTGATTGCAGCCGACTCCGAAGGCCAGTCTTGCGTAATAATTTGTATATATTTGCGTAGGTTTGCGACAATAGACAGTTCACGTTGAGTTTTACTTTCGTAACTTTCTATCCTCTCAATCATTTCTTTCCATTTTGCAACCTTGCCAGCAAGCCTTTCTATCAGCTCGCTTTCCGATTTAGTTTTCCACCAGTTGGTATGGATGTCTAAATGTTTTTGGTTGTTGATACTGTTTTGCAAATTGATATTCATAGGCTCCCCTTACGTCCGAATTTTCGTTTTACTATGCTTGTACAAGCTCCTTTATCTCCGCTTCGATTTCGTCCCATGATTCTTTGATTCGATTATTCAAATACCCATGGTCGATGCTAACAAGCGTATTGCTTTTGCCGTTTTCGGGGTCATCAATCCGATAAAGAAACTCATGCGTACATCCCGTGTTAAAAAAATGGATGCGGCCTTGGGCGTAACCTTTCAAATCACCTTCTGAAAAAGTTTCGATGCGCATAATTTCATACCCCGATATAACAGACTTTGCCCACTTAATGAAACCCTTGTAAAACTCTATTTCGTCTTTGAATTGATTTGCTAGGGTCACAATTTCGGTGCTTGTTATTTGCTTTTCTTCTGTTTCGTCAACAAACTTTTGCATTGAGTCTATCTTCCCGACCACAAAATCAACTTTGAATTTCAAGTTGTCCATATCGCCAAAATGCAATTCCCCACTCATGAGGTCTTGCAATTCTTTGATATATGGCTGCTCTTTCCCATCTATCCAATATGCCATCCGGCATCCTCCTTCGCAAAAACTTTAACACGGCCCGCCGTCTGTACCTTTAAAGGCTCCGGCAGGGAACGTCCATTCACCATTCTGATATATGTCGTTGCTGGTAAAGTGTCCTGTTATTAGCTGCTTCAATGCGTTTTGATTGCCATTGTATACACAGCTTTTTGCATTCCCGACAAATTCGTTCATCGTCTTCTTGTTGTCCAGGGTGAAGCCCAAAATAACTTCATCATGGCATAAAGCTGAATATTCTTCTTGAAACAATTCCTTAATCCCTGCCCATTGTGAAGGCAGAGAAAAAATGCAACACATACATGAGCAACGACCCCAACCGCAGGTATAGCAAGGATGCGGGGTGATATTGTGGCGTTTGAGAACTTCCCAAACATCCCTAAGGGAATAATCAATAACCGCGCGCCATTGATGAACCAGCCTATTTGCTTTCACCGTTGCGTTGACACGGTGTTTTTCTATTTCGTTATATTTTGCGCGTCCGGCTGATTCGCCTCGCCGTTCGCCGGAAACAATCAGCATTTTTATGTTTGACCGTGTTTTATCCATGTTGCGGATGACTGAATCAGCCACACTTATTTTTAAGTAAGCACTACACCATCGCTGGTTCAAGTCGCCGGATTTAGCCGGGAACTTCATACGGAATCCGTATTGCTTTAGCAAAAACTCATCTTCCAGTGAAATGGATTGGGGGTAATCACTGCGGATTCGGGCACTCTCAAGTTGGGATTCGGAAGCAGGCACATATTTGATTTCTTCCTCATCTTCGTATAAAACAGGATGGGAAGCACCAATTCGATATAGTTCACCGTAAAAGCCCTGCTCACGCCAAGATGTTCTTAGCACTACGCCCTCCGCTTCAGCAAAAGCGCGGATGTATGCTTGTGTTACCGGCCAATCCATACGTCGTGTAGGATGTCCACCATCAATATCATGGTGCCACAGCTCGATTTTTTCCTTTGGAACCCCCAATTCAATAATCTTGAAGTAAGCAGCGATACTGTCTTTTCCGCCTGAAAAGAGTATGATTACCAAATCGTATTCTTCCAACGGAAGCAGCTCCCGTAGGAATATTTTTTTGCTGTACTCAGATAATTGCTTTCCCATGTGCAAGGGCTTTATGGCTTTGCCCTGCCCATATATCAATTCATCCGGGCGGCCAAAGCTGACGGGGGTGTCTTTAGTACAAGCCGAGTCTTTAATAAAATTATTAATTGTAATCACCTCGATTGAATGATATTTTGTGAAACCGATGTATTATTGCAACGCTTTTACCGTAATCTACAGAACAAGAAGAACCAAGGCAGCGGCACGAAGAACCCATGAAAATGTCATCGAAGTCTCCGAAGCACTGATGTAGCTAGTCGAATCCAAATCAAAAAGCTGACGACATCGGGAAATTTAAGCCAAGTCTAAAAATTTATTATCTTCAAGCTATATCCGATATGAAATCTTAGTCGCCAGTTAATTTTTTACTGGGAGTTCCTGCTTCCGCCATCTGCTTGAGGCGCACCTGGTCGGGGCGTGCGCGAGTAGGCCGCCCTATCTTTTATATACTTCAGCTTTAAACATGAAGTGCCTTTTTTTTTATAAGGCTATGCATTACGGTATCTTTCACTTATTGCATTGAAATTGTTAGTTCTTATGCAACCTCGCGCATCGCTATATTGGCTAAACTATCTGCTTTATCGTTTCCAAAGTGACCCGAATGGCCAACGCATTTGGTAAACTTGATACTGCTAAACCCACTAACTAAACGAATGAGCTTTAACCACAAGTCTTGGTTCGGGACGGGTTTTTTCTTTGCGTTTCTCCAGCCGCGCTGTATCCATCCCTCAATCCATTTGTCATTGAAAGCGGAAACAACATATTGCGAATCCATTACCACTTCCACGGGGATGTCTTTTTTACGAATGGCTTCTAAGCCCTTGATGCATGAAAGCATTTCCATGCGGTTATTAGTGGTGTTCCGCTCTCCGCCTCTTAACTCTTTTGAGTTGTTTTTGTACACCAAGTAAACGCCCCAGCCGCCTATGTTTTCCGCATACTGGTTTCCACGGCATCCACCATCGCAATATAATTTTATAGATTCCATCACAAAACACTCCTTATTTTTTTGATACTAACTACAACCACTTGCAAACTTTGCATTCTACACCACGGGTTGATGAGGCTAATGCCCAAAGAACGACTCTGGTGAAGGAGTCTCTCGAACATGTGGCGACCTCGGCGAATCCCCTGCGACATCTAAGTTTCTGTGATTTATCCAGCTTCACCTTAGGTTGTGAGGGGGTCGTGGAGATGAAGAATTGGATGGCGCATCCGGAGATGCGGTACCAGCAGGCCCTGCGGCGGGAGGCGACCATCCTATCCTTATTTTTCTTCAGCTTTAAACATGAAGCGTCCATTTGCTACAAGCGAACGAACTATACAATGCAAAATTTGATTACTGCCATAATCTGCAATTAAAGCGTCTTCAGGCTCAGCCAGGCGGAGATACTTAACCGCAGGGTTTCGATGAGCGATGGGACATCGGTTTGCTCTTGGGATTTCGACTCGACAGAGTCTGCGTCCTGTCGGCAATCCGCATAATCACGGAGATAAAGGGGTTTGAAGGCAACTTCGATACTCCAAGCCCAGTTGACCTTGGTGATGCAGCTCGCTGCGCGCAGCCAGGCGGGCGTCCGCTCGACCCTTTATCTTTGTTATACTTCGGCTTTGAACTCGAAGCGTCCGGTTGCTACGGACTATACATTACAGCAATAAACTTTATTCATTGACGCATTTCAGCCTGTCCTTTATTACACTACGGACACCTACCTTAAATTGTTGGCTATAACTGGTGAGGATGTGTTCAATGTATTCTTTCTCCACCATTTTGTAATAGCAAATCAGCCCATTCAAAGCCTGTACATCTGACTTATCCCAGTTGATACCGTTTTTGTAATCCCGGATGAAGTTGTGTACCATTGCTTTGAATTGCTTTTTCTTGCGGTGGCCGATGGTGATTTTGTTTTCCTTATTCAACATCAAGCCCAAATTCCAGTTGCTGCCGGCATTGGAGCCGTATCTGGTTTTGTTGGGGTTGAGCTTGTAGGGTGCGTTGAAGCGTGCAGCCGTGTCCACAACCAGTTTATAAACATCTTGATATTTGAAGTCGTATTGACACGAAACCATAATATCATCCGCATAACGGGTATAGACAAATTGCTGTTTGTTAAAATCCCGCAGGGTGTTGCTGATATGGTGGTCAATAGGGAGCATGATTAAATTCGTAAGCAATGGTGAAATCGGCGTGCCTTGAGGCAAGCCGCCGTTTAGGAAGCAAAGGCTCATTGCGCGAGTTAGCTGTTCTTTTCCTTCTTCGTTTTTCATGACTTCGCAGAATGGGAATATCATAGACAGTTGCGACATGACAAATTCCAGCGTAGTGCTTCCAAAGAAGTTTGAAAAATCCAGCTTAACGAACCAACGACTTTCACGTTGTTGGTGCTTTTTTAACGCATCTATCGTACAGCGACCCCGGATATAAGCAAACGCCGATGTATGGTACAGTGCCATGAATCGAGTTTCCATGATAAATTTCAATTGCCTCAAAGCTTCCATCAAGATAGGCTTAGGCGCGTCGATAGGGCGCAGACCTCCGCTTTGCTTCGGTATTTTAAATGAATCGTACAGACTATTACGGTTCATATCAAAAAGCGGAGCATGGGCTTTGTTGAAATCCCGCATCATCGCTATCATTCCATCAAAATCATATCTCTCCAATTTCTTTTCATTCAAACGCTCGACGGCATAAGTACGAGTATTGGTTATCATGTAATTTACGTATTCCGTCTCGTTAAAATTTTCGTTCATCAAATCATCAAAGGTTAGCTGCTGATACCTTGGCGATTGCATTACGGTGACATAAATCATTTCATTCCCTCACTTTCAATAAAAATAGCCGCTGTATTTTAATTAATCTACACAGGAATAGATGGGGCTGGTATCCCGGGATGCAGCCTGGAAGGCGATGCCTCAGATCTCTTCATCCTGCTGAACCGATTTCGGATACCTAAACTAACCCTGTGATTATGCCACTTCCGGTCAGAGATGACCCAGGTCAACCTGCGAGGAACCGGTTGATGGGTGAGTCCCCAGACGGCTGGCTGACTGCCACCGTCCCGACTAAATGCAACTCTAGCTTTCAACATAGAGCATCTGTAGAAAAACAGATTATTCATTACATCAAAATATAGCGGTTTTGATTTTTTTACTTGTAATCTTCTAAAGCCTAGACCTGAAAGAAGGAGATGCTGAGGAGAAAATCTCAGCTCAAGTCACGAGAACTTCTGGTTCGAAATAGAATAGTGAGTTTACGCGGATGTGATAAAACCGGGCTTTGTTAAAAAGAATTCGAGTGCCGACAGCGACTCTGCCCCCAGCGACCGCGTCGAATCCTGAACCGGCACGGGATGCGCCCCCGACCATCCTGACATTTTGAAACTCCAGTTTTCAACTTGGAGCATCCGGGTTGCATGGCGAGCCGTTCGTGTAGCAAACGACCCGCCCATTTACGGATTATCCATTACAAGTGTTATTAAAATGCGTCTATTGAGAAATTGAACGCATCAATCAAAATCATTTTCTTTAACCCATTTCCCTTTGTAAAGTTGATGAAATTGGATACCCCGGCAGCGCATATCATCCGCACCGTAGGAGCCACCGACAAAGGCAGATTACAAGCCGACAGCGGTGTTTCAGCCAAGGCTTCTTCATGGGTAAAGTTCATTGTGTTTAACAAGTTTTGCCGCATGGAATAATCAGACCAGTCGGCAGCGTAATGTTGCGCGTCCGTCAACCGCATCCGAAAATCGAAAACCCCTTTTATATACTGGTTGCCTTCGCATTTCTGCGTAATTTCGCGGCGGGTGTCAATGCTGTCCAAACATAAAAATACAAAGCCCGATAAACGCTGATTTACATAACCCATGCCGAAAGGCTTTATACTTTGCTCCACGGCGGGGTTTATCTCAATAAGCATATTGTGCAGGGCATTGACTTTAAGCTGACCAATATCGCTTTGCCGATACATTTGATTGGCGATATTGTGAGGCTCCACGGTATCGAAGTCGTACAGGGAAATGTTCGTCAAACCCAGGCGGACAAGATTTTCGGCCACCGTTGACCCGATAGCCCCACAGCCGATGATATGCAGACGTTCGGTACAGGTTTCGGGCTGAAAAAAATCGTAGGATTTATTTAAGTTCAATTAAACCGCCATCCTTCCTTCGTTGACGACTTCACGCGCCGCCGCCACAAACTCCCTGACCATATCGCAATCCAACAAACGCTTTAGTGTTTTAACGGATAACCTTTTGAACGGCATCCGTTTCCCTGACAGGGTTGAATATAGCTTTACCTTCTCAGGCCCATGCGGGCAATCCGGGCTGAAATGGACATATGAATGGGTTTTATAATCCTTGTTCCAAATCATGAATAGATAAAACATTTCCGGAGTCAATTGCGCTGTAAGCCCTTTGCGATGACGGTCATCCTTTGAAGATGGCGTTGGCGAGAAGTTCACGTGTGAGTGACCGTGCATACGCAAGCGGCTAAAAACATTATCTTCCTGCGCCATCAGCCACATTTCGTATTTCATCTGGTCGGTGTCGATAGAAGCAGCGGATGCGTCTTGGGGGTATACGAAAATATCTTCAATGGTGAACGTATTTTTGGCGGTTCGGTTTACCGTGCCATGCCATCCTACTTCTCCGTCAAACGCTTCAATCAACCCAACTGTTTTTAGTAAAGCGACTTCTGAAATATTGATTTTTATAGTAGGGCGGGTAGGACGTAATACGCCGGATTTGCAATTAAATAAATTAAGTTGAATATCAATCATCCCCTTCCTTTGGATTTAGCCATTTGACGGCCATGCCCGGAGTGACGACATCACCGTTGGGCAATTCTAAGAACTTTTGCGTACCTGTGCGGATTGCTTGGATTAGCCTCGGTGCGATGGCTGAGTCTGCGAAATTTATGTTCTTCGTTGCTGAAACAGCTTGTTCAATCGCTTCAAGGTATTTCCGCTCCATCATCAGCCGGTTTATTGGCACTGCATTGGAACCCAAGCAAGAAGCTCCGTCTATGTGGGGATGTGGAAGCCAATGAGGAAAGTTCACGGTGCGGGCTGATGACTGGACAGGCCGCAGTGTTCCGGACAGAGACAACTCGAATTCGGCGCACACTCTTACGCGGATGCTGCTTTCATCACCATATAAAGCAAGAAGTAGGTTTTTAAATGATTCCTCATCCCTCGCCAGCCCATTGGTTTTTGTATAAAAATAACTGTTAGGGTTGGCAAGGAAGCGGTCAAACACGTTTTGGTCGAAATAATCAAGGTAAGTCGTCACCATGAAAGTTAAATTGTCATTGCCGACTTCTTGTAAGTGCAGGCTTTTGTTATAGATGAAGTAATCCGTCAACCCGGAACCATCGCCTTGCTCAAGCAGGGTTTCAACGCCCATGATGGAAATTTGCAAATCCTGCTCCTTAGCGATACACGCAGCAATTTCCCTTTGCAACGATTCAAACTTATCTTGGTTCTGGGAACGCTCATGATTATAGTTCTCCAGCCGCTGTCTTTCATGTTTCAGACCAAAGCCGTTCAAAAGCCTTGATACCTTGTCCTCGTGATAATTAAAGGTTTTTGCGAATGCGGCGATGAGTTCCAGATATCTGCCGCTATCCTTAATTGTCAATGACTTTAGCAACTCGTTTTCCGCTTCCGTTAACGGCGAAGTAAAAAGCCAAGGTATCAGCCTATATACGGAAGACTGCATTTTATGCCAAGCAACTTGAGTCATATTTCTAACCAAAACCACGGTGCGTCGTTCCGACTCGTTGATGTAAACACTGGCTTTGCATTTGCTTTGTGATAAGTACAAGCTTACTTTGGCATGAAAATGGTAATCGTAGAATAGCCCTTTGGCGGAATCTTCAATTTGCTGAAAACTTTTGTCAGAATACCCTTTCATTACAACTACATACAGCGTTTCGCGGCTCAACGGATTTTTTATCACCAATGAGTCGTTTTCAACCTGGATGTCTAATCCTTCAACATACCGTACACTTTTTGAATCGGTTAATACCTTGACGTTGATGCTTTCCCCTTGTTGTGTCCGACTGTATAAAAGCATCCGTAAAGTGGCGCGAAATGTTTCATCGCCTTCATAGGCATCCGCATTTATGTTGGAAAAGAATTCGGATGCGTCACAGTCCGCCAAGGGTAAATTCGTTAATGCTTGCTTAAACATTTTTCACCACCCCGAAGGGGGAACGGCTTGCGTCCCCCCATATTTACTGTAAATAGATTTTTTATGCCGCGCCGTTGTCAGCCTTGACTACGTTCAGCAAGAAGCAGTGTTCGGCTACGTTAAAAGCGGCTAAGGTTTTGTCCAAATCGCCCGGCATCAGGGCGCAGCCGTCCAAGTGCATGGAGCCGTTCGTATAATCAATTCCGGCATCTTCTAAGACACTACGCAGGGTGCAGGACGCATCCACGATGACATCCTTTCGCTCTAAGTTATTGCCGACCGTTACTTTAATCATATTATTCTTCCTCCGTTTCGTTGTTGTTGGCCGCAGAATTATCCGCCATGGTAACATCGTTCATAATTTCGGTGATTTCGTCATCCACTTTGGTAAGAACGTCCGCCAGCCTGATTTCGACGGCCTTTAATTGCAAGTGCGGTTGCCCGAAAGTTTCGGCAAAATACCTTTTTGCATCAGCCACGCCGGAAGGGATTGGAAGCGAAATATATGCCAATTCCCGTTCATCCAACGTAGCGGCGTTGAAGCTCGCGCCGTGGTTGTTTAGGGCGTTTGAACCTGTTCCGACGCGGAAAATGATTTCTTCTTTTGCATTGCGAACTTCCAATGCTTCCGGGCGGTGTTTTTCGATACGTTTGATTTGTTCCAACGTCACCGTAGAGGTGAGGATAATGGTGTTGCCTGCAATTTTTACATCAGCCATTTGAAGGCTCCTCTCTTTTTTTGTTTTGTTATAAATGAGATTATTTGGGTAAAAGCGATTTCTGCTAAGTCATAGAATCGCGGTATGGCAGATTCATATAATCACCTCCTATACTTAATATTGCTACATATAAAATTGCATTAATCTCGGCGTACACACTCGCCATCGACAAAATGAAATTCGTCGAAATCAATAAAGCCCTAGCAATCTTATTCTGTCAGGAATTTGTATCTTCCTTATAGAATGTATTGTCGTGCCGGTCATCAATGCTAAACATCCAGCGGTCACCAAACCGAAATGACGGCTTGCGCGTAATCGGCTTTTCGTCCATGCCGATGGCTTGTAGCTTGATGGTTGTGTCGCTCGCCTTAATAATTTCATAAACCACTTCGGTCTTTATGGATTTGAATGATTTCGGGTCAGGGTAAGTGTATCGTGTCGCCGTAAACTGCTCGCCAACCTTAAATGGATGCTTCCGTGTTTTTTCAATAACTTTGGCAACTTCCTTAATTTCCGCATATGTCGCTTGAAGCGTCATGCCTGCCGCACCGCCGGTTAGGATTTTATATGTTACGTTTACCGGGCCTGTGTTCAATATCTCTACTTCTTCCCGATGCCTTATGCGAACGATGTACCCAACCTTGATATTGTCCTTGCTAAATTGGATGCCGCCCAATTCTTCAAGACAGTTTTCAAGGTAGGCTTGCTTATCCATTGCCTTTTCGATAAGCTCGATTTGTCTTTCGAGTCCGCCTGTGACTTCCTCAATGGTATATGGCTTACCCTTATATTTTTCCTTTTGTTCGCCATTTTCGAGAGCAAGCAGAATTTTTTCATATGAGACGACATGACTCTCCCGCTTACGGATTTCCTTTTTACATTCCTTAATCCGGCGGTCAAGATAACCCTTGTCCTTAAATTTGGAAGCAGCAGCAGTTTCTCTGGCGATTTCTGCTCTACCTAAGAAATACTCGCTTTTACGGTATTCCTCAAACCCCTTTTCGTATCGGTCAAACATTTTACGGCGACGATTGCCGAAAGCCTGACTGCCGGAATGCCCACTGATAATCGGCTGAGTGAAAAATGCAATATCGCCTCGCATATCTTTAATTGGCTTTTGCATTTGATTACCGCGTTGCGCCGCATTTGCTGCATATTGGTCATATCGGTCAGCGCGCTCTTCGGCGCGGCCAGACTGCCGTTCAAGCTGCTCGGCATACGACAAACGCTCTCCCTCGCGCTGTTCTTCAGTAAAACCTAACTTTTTGGCAATCTGCTTAGCCCGATAAAGGTTCGGCTCTTTTGCTCGGCTTACCCAGCACTTGCCCTTGTTACTCCACAAGAACGCGCTTTTCAATTCGGATTTTTGTTGGTCGGATAGTTCTGTGTACTCCGATTTTTCGAAATGCAATTCAATCTTGGTTGTTTCAAGGTTAAAAATGTAATGTTTAATAACGTATCATCCCTTTCATTGCGTAATAAAAAACCCACAAATCGAAGACCGCTTGATTTGTGGGTTTGGGGCTTGCTGAATAGGGCTTATACCGCAATTGTTGCCGGAATCGGCGTAGTAAACAGTAATCGTTCCCGTACAGGCTTTGCCTGTACAATAAATGTTAATTTTCCCTCAATCCCGCCAATAGCAATAAAGGCACTGATGGGGACAGCGCATTTTTCGGTTTAAAAGCTCAACCTTGCACGCCAAGCATTTGCAATTTTTCCGTTGCTGTCCGTTAACATCTTTTACATCGGGTTTTAACTCAAAAAGCCCAAAGTCATAGGGACTTATGCAGCCCCGGTCGAGCTTTAATCCCTCCGCGCATGATTCAAATGTTGTGTATGGATTCTTTGAAATAAACCCATAAAGGGTATCCTGTTGTGTTTTTGTTGGCTTTGGCGGGATTTCAATTTTCGCCACGTTGAACCGACATTGTAAATGGCGGTAATGTGTGTCGATAAAAGAGAAGCGGATTCGCGGGATGCGCATATCAACACCCTGCTGCATGATTTTGACGGATGTTTCAACTCCCTTATCGGTAGTAAATATCGGGTCAACTCGCAACACAATCCTGTTTAGCGGAAAACCTGATTTAATCAATTTGCCAAGCTGACAAAAACTCCAGTCCGGCTTTGGCACATTAGGCTCCAATTTACTGCCGCTATATCCTGTTATGGTCGCATGGACGATGATGTTGCTTCGGCTTTTTACCAAACCGATAAATTCGTCGTTTAGATTTTTCGTTATTAAAATATTGAAAAGATAGTTATCAACTTTCTTAACCCAGGAAAAATCCAAACCCGCATCGCCACGCTCTGTTATTCCGATTCCCTTGGTTACACTCATTTCAAATCCAGCCCCCTCGCAAAAATAATTTGAACCACAGCAAAAACCCCCGAGACAAAGCGCGTAGCACTTACTTCGAGGGTTTACTTGTTAAAATGAAATCTATGTGTTACTGTGCTGCCAT
>Ga0123355_10000848_pt1 | contig 42143 bp, 39 predicted proteins | sample TergutEmb28metaG_3_FD_89872 | JGI IMG/M metagenome (GOLD analysis project Ga0123355, IMG submission 89872) | Embiratermes neotenicus P1 segment gut microbial communities from Petit-Saut dam, French Guiana - Emb289 P1 | ecosystem: Host-associated > Arthropoda: Insects > Digestive system > Gut ...
CTTGAGCGTTACCTGGAAGTACTATGCCGCTCTTTGTTGTTTCTTCTGCTTCAACCTGCTTGATCAAAACTCGGTCAAATAAAGGTTTAATTTTCATTACAAATGCCTCCTATGTCGTATTTTCGAGGTTAATGTTTTTATTCTCACTTTGCCTTTATGTTAGCACTCGCTTTAGGCGAGTGATGACATATTATCTATATTACTTTTTAGCAGTTCTCAATTGAAAGTGCCATATATTGCAATAAATTATGAGTTTATAAGATAATAGCCAATTTTTGTAATTTGAGTGGTTGTTAAATCAAGGCTAAACTGCTTCACAACTTGGTGAAATTTCACCTCAAAAACCTTTGAACGATGAAAGTATTTGTTTCTCATTGCTACACCTCCGACTATAGTATCTCATAACACTCCAATATAGAAGGCCCTTCTATACTTCACTACTCCTCGCGTCCACAATAATTACTGAACGTGTCCTCTATATTAAATAATCAGAATGTGTCATCGTCGCTTTTATCAACTGCTTATAATAAATCCCTTTAATTTTACTGAGTTCGCTGTCTATTGCAAACATATTCCTTTTACAGAAAAAGTTCTTAGTCAATTTATTAGCATATTGCTCACTCCAATGGGTTTCAGCGCAATAAAGCATTTGCTCAAACCAGTTTGTCCCCTCTGCATTAAGACGTGAAAACACGCGATTAATTTCTTTTTCGCATTCATTGATAATCTTCAAAGCAGTGCTTTCTTGTCTAAATGTTGCTAAACGTTTATTGTGCGCCAGATATATCAAAAAATAACGATCATAATATAAAATTTTATATAATAATTTTGACATTTCAAAATCTTTATAAAAATAACGATCTAAAAACTGCACCATGAAATCAATCCTATTATCAATATGGCGATATCCCATGTTGTCCGTATAAGTATTGCATCCATCAAGCCATAACTTATCCGATTCTATTTTACGATGCATTTGTGTCCCCTTTTCGATCCGCAATCTTGATAGCATCAAAAAATTGCCCACTAAATTATGTTTGGATAAAAATAGTAAGTTTTTGTAAAGACCGTCAAAGGTAGAATATGGATTTATATTTATAAATCCAACACATATGTATATACCGCTTGCGCGAAACATTTCCATAATTTTTTCATTGTCATTGCAATTATGCAATTTATTATACAGCCTAAGATCTTCATCATTTGCCGATTCGATGCCGGTAAAAATACTGCATAATCCAGATTCCTTCATTTTTTTAATCAGTTTCGGCGGACAAGTACGTTGAAACGCAGGGCGGAAATTGATTTGATAGGAAATAGGCCTTTCGTGGGTTATAATCTTATCTGCGAATGCTTCCACCACTTTGATGTCTCCCTGATCTTCAAAGCTATTGTTTATAATCAAAAATCGCTGTATGCCATACTCTTTTTCAATTTTCATAATTTCACAAATTGTACTATCAATGGTTCGACCCCGCCATTTTTTACTATCGTGTATAGTTGTCCAATATTCGGGACTCTCACAAAAAGTACAGCTACCATAACATCCTCTTGATGTTGATATAGTCGCAATCTTTAGTTTATTGTCTTTTAGCATATCTCTGCTTGGGTTTGGGAGAGAATCAAGATCACTTATTAACTTCTGCTCTTCATTTGAGCATATAATATCTTTGTCCCGATATGTTAATCCACGTATCTCGCCAATTTCTCCTTCTTCTTCACAAAAACGAATCAAGTTTAAAAATACTTCCTCACCTTCGCCTCTTACTGCGTAATCAATATGTTCACATTGCTTTAATAGCTCTGCGGCATAATTTGTTGCACAGATACCCCCGATAACAATTTTAACATCAGGTAGCACTTTTTTTATTATTTTGCTAAAATCACAAATTATATCCTTGGAATCCCTATAAATTGATAATCCAATTATTTGCGGCTGATATTCAATTATTGATTCTAGGCATAGCTCGTCGCTATAACAGCCGACAAGTTTAACGTCATAGCCATTTTCTCTAGTGTAAGATGCAATGGACGCTAAGCCAATATCATCATGATTAAGTAGCATCGTTTTTCTGTCATGTAATGATAATAGAAAGATTTTCATAACTTTAACAAATCCTTTCATAACAATAATTTCAATCAGAATCACAGAAATCCTTCACTAATTAATAAGTGTTATAAATAATTTCTTAACACGACATATGCTTTAAAGATAAAAAATAATTTTTGATTCGTATTTTTCTATAATATCACTTGAATAAATTGTTTACATGAATATGTCGCCCTCAGTTGAACAGTTGTGCCGCTCAGATTAAACGTCTATAGTCGGTCTGGTTGGGCTCTTCCGCAAATAGCCGTTTAACATTATTCGGAAGAGGACTCGTAAAGAACTTTAGCTGATAATAATTTAATGTCTGTATAATGGGGTCAAATCCCTCGCCTTATAGGCGAAGCCTTTAGGTCAACCTTCTGGAGTAGCAATAAGGGTCTCCGAGTCGAGACACTGCTTTAAGGTTTTTGTAGGCTAGTGAGTACTAAAGGTATTGAATAATTTTTAGTGAAACAACTTAGTCGAGTATGTGAGTTTTGTATATACTTCGTACTTTAGGCGGCTTCAGCCGCCCCTATGAACCCACCGCCTTTAGGCGGTGGTGGTTGAGTTTTTGCACGACCGTACATTGAACGCTTGATAAGTTTAACTTTGTTGTTGATGCCTTCAACGAAGCCATTGCTAAGCGAACTTGTTGTGGAGCTTGAGACCGCATCTATGTCGGAACGCAAACCGTTGACGAATGAAGCTATCTGCTTTACCGAAGATTGAGTGTGTGTATTGATAAATATTTCGAGCAGCTGTGGGTTTTTCTCATTGTATATTTCTCGAAAGTCGTTGATTGTTGCTTTGAGTTGCACTAGGGCTGGATATTTATCAAACAAGTAATCAATATCGCTTTGGCCTAAATGTTCTCCTGACCAAAGATGTCGCAAGACTACAGTGCGTGTTATGTAGCGCATTTTGGGCTTTTGACACGGATTAGCGGCAACACCTACTGTGTTTTTGCGTGAGCAGAACTGCAACTCAAGTTCTGCAATAAGGTCTCGGCAATATGTTTTGACAGAAGTTGACTTGCCTGTATATCCTAACGCTTGAAGATGTTTCAAAACATCTTTTCTCGTCATGTTTTGGCTAAGTAATTCGATGATTTCATTTCGATAGCCATCTAGCTCGCGCCCTCTGCCGAATTGGCACATATTACGCATCGCCAGTTTTGTAGCGACGTATGCGGGCATATGTAGTATTAAGTGAATATGTCGCCTCCAGTTGAGCAGTTGTGCCGCCTAGATTGAACATCTGTAGTCGCTCTGATTGAACATCGTTGGGCGGCGAAGTTGAACACTCTGTAGTAGAATTATAGTTACGTCTTAATAGTGAGGCGAATAACTTTAAGGAGGGTCATCGAAATGACCGACTACAGAGAATTGATGAGACTAAGAAGTCTCGGGCTGAACCACAGCCAAATTGCGGACAGTTTAGGCGTGTCGCGCACTACCGTTATTCACACATTGCAACGAGCCGCTGCGCAAGGACTAGATTGGCAGACTGTTCAATCATTGAGTGACAAGGAGCTGTCAGCCCGATTGTTCCCACAAAGCAGTGGCAAGCCTATGTACACAATGCCAGACTATGATTGGGTACATCGTGAGATGGCTAAGTCTGGAGTAACATTGCAGTTGCTTTGGATGGAGTACAGCGACAAATGCCACAATAGTAGGATATTGCCATACCAGTTCACGCAGTTCAAGAAGTATTACCGCGAATACTTGGCAAAAACGAAAGCGACCATGCATATTCAGCGAACGCCTGGCGAATTACTGGAGGTTGGACTGGGCAGGCACGATGGCACAGCTAGTTGACCCCGACACAGGCGAAATTACTGAAGTATATATTTTCGCAGCAACATTGCCGTACAGCGGCTATGCTTATGCCGAAGCGTGTTTGAGCATGAATTTGGAAAACTGGATTACAGCTCATGTCAACGCTTATAACTTTTTCGGTGGCGTTACTCGCATTTTGGTACAGGCAACCTTAAAACAGGTGTAACCAAAAACACAAAGACAGAACTCATTCTTAACCGCACATACCAAGAAATGGCGGAGCATTATGGTACGGCAGTCATTCCAGCAAGGGTTCGTAAACCAAAGGACAAGTCTTCAGTCGAAGGGACTGTTGGTGTCGTGTCAACATTTATTCTTGCCGTTATCCGTAATCAAAAGTTTTTTACCTTGCGTGAATTGAATGAAGTCATCAGCGAACGACTGCACCTTCTGAATCATAAGCCGTTTCAGAAGAAAGATGGCAGCAGAGCTGTATTGTTTGCTGAAGAGCGATTATCATTATTGCCGTTACCTATCCGCGCATTCGAGCTGTCGCTATGGAAAATTGCCACTGTGCAGTATAACTACCATGTTGGTGTAGACTATCAGTTTTATTCTGTGCCGTTTGAGTACATAAAGCGTAAAGTGGATGTTCGCCTTACCCAAAGCGTTGTCGAGGTGTTCTTTGAAAATATCAGAATTTGCTCTCATGTTCGACTGTATGGCAAACTGGGTCAGTACAGCACTGTAGATGCACATATGCCTCCGAATCATCAAAAGTATACTCAGTGGAACGGTAAGCGTTTTCGTAGTTGGGCAACTAAAATCGGAGCAAATACTGCCGCAGTCATTGAGGGCATACTTACTGGCTACAAGATTGAGCAACAGAGTTATCGAGCTTGTATGGCGCTTTTGAAGATGAGCGACCCGTATACGCCCGAAAGGTTAGAGGCAGCTTGCGTTAAAGCGTTACGCTATACACCACGCCCGCCTTATAAGACAATCCAAACAATCCTTAAAACGGGGCAAGATAAAATTTCTGACGAAAGCGTGTCATCGCCCACCTCATCCGAACTTGGATTCACTCGTGGAGCCGACTATTCTGGGAAGGGGGTCAAGTAAATGCTGGATCATAATATCATGCAAAAACTAACTGAAATGAAACTAGGCGTTATGGTGGGTGCTTTCCGTCAACAACTTAAAGACAAAAATGCCGCAGAGTTATCCTTTGAGGAGCGTCTTGGACTGATTGTTGATGAAGAGTGGGTGGCTCGTAAGAGCAACCGCTTAACACGATTCATCCGTAGTGCTAACTTTGGTTTTCCCAGTGCCTGCATCGAAGATATTGAGTATCGATCCGACCGTGAGCTAGACAAGTCCCTCATTACCCGACTTGCCACTTACAATTACATTCAAGACCATCGCAGCCTTATGCTGCTTGGTGCTTCGTGTAGTGGAAAGACATGGATTGCCTACGCCTTTGGTGTTAAAGCAGCACAAAACTTCTATACAGTGCACTATATTCGTTTATCTGATTTATTGGGCGAGTTAGCTATCGCCAAAGCAGAGGGTACTTACTGCAAAACATTGAAACAGCTCACAGGAGTACAGTTACTAATCATTGACGAATGGTTACTGTACGACTTGAAAGACAGTGATGTACGGGACATTCTCGAAATAGTTGACCGCCGACATAAACGAGTATCAACTATCTTCGGTTCACAGTACGATACGGGTGGATGGCATGAAAAGTTAGGAGAACCAACAATTGCAGATGCTATCTGTGACCGTATTGTTCATGATTCCTATACCCTCGTTATTAGGGGGGAAGAATCTATGCGTAAGCATAAGGGCTTAACAGCCAGCACCCATGAGGCTTCGCCTCAATAAAAATCGCTGCAAGCGGCATGAGTTTATCGCTTTGATTTTCTAAAGCTAAATGTGCAGAGGGGCAGACCCTCGTCTCGCCCCTCTTTCAGCTTCACAAAATCCCATGCGGCGCTCAAGTTGCTCTCCAGCATTGCTCTATCCTCCGCATAGGCAAAAGCATTGTCAGAGTATCACGACTTCTTTCCAGTGTCAATGTACAACTTGTGCGACAGACACTGTTCACCACGACGACCTAACTGTTCAACCTCAGCGACTTTCGGTGTTCAATGGAAGCGACATAGTCATTAAGCAAGTCTTTGATTGTTGTTGCCATCAAACCATCTGCTAACATACTTTGGATTGCTACTATTTCTTCATATCGCCGCAATTCAGGGTCCGAAAGTTTCGCCAGCTTTTTTTAACCCTTCATCCGAACTCTCGGAATCAAGTGGTGTGATAGTAGTAGATGGTTTTAGTTCAATCTCTGTTTTGCGTGCATCCTTTTCAATTATTACTGGAAGAGCTATCTTGTTGGGCAGCTCTGATTTCAAGGCTTCTTTTACTGCGCTTAGTAAGTTTTGATGCAAGTGAAAACGATCAGCAATTTGCATTGTCTCGGGCAGCACTTCTGAGATGACTTTGGCATACGCACTTGCGCGGTCGCGAGTTACTCTCTTAACGTGCTTATTCTCTTTTAACCGCTCACGTAATGATTCGCCATTGCGCCCTTCAAGTACAGCTACCGGGCGGCGTGTTTCATAGTCACAAACTATGGTACAGTATGTATGTCCCTTCTTATATGCAAAATCATCAACGCCGATTGTATCGGAACATTTGGAAGCAGGGTTTTCGTCAGCTATCTTTTTTAGCATACGGATTATTGTGTCTCCACTGATTCTAAGTCCCATTGCTTTACAGATGACCGCCGCACCTTCACAACTTGTAGAAAGTGCCAATATTCGTACGAACTCCTCCAAACGAGTTGTCATTCGGCTGTATCTGCCCAAAAATCCGCTATAATCATCGGAGAACGTTTTCTGTACACAATCTTCGTTCGTGCAATAGTATTCATGCGAAATTATGCGTAATGTCACATTTTTCATAAATATAGGCAAATCTTGCGCCACGCGGACATACGTGCCATGATATGTACTCGTCTCGTTCTTACATGTAGGACAAACCTGTTTTATGTTTACTGCTTTCATTTTTATATCCATTTGGTGTCCAGTATCTTCTAAACCAACAATTCGTAAACACTCGGGATAATACGCTTGCATGTCTAACATCAATAGCTAACACCTATCCTTCATAAAGGTATAGACTTATTATATCGCATTTGGGCTTGCTCGCAAGCTTAAACGGCTATTTGCGGAAGAACCTAATGACAGCGACATAGTCATATGCCAAACATGGGCTCGTTCGTTTCAAAGGAATACCAAGCGACCAGCTTAAGTTTTATCTTAAAGAAACTGAGCTACGCTTCAATCATCGAGAACAAGATATTTATCAAATTTTAATAAAAAATTTTAGAGGAAAATCCATTCTAATCTGGGGGAGCCCCTAAAGACTTAATAATAAAATCAAAAGATAGTTCTAAAGCGGTTCAGCAATTTATTTATTATGCACATAATATTGTAGATATGTAGCATTGTTTTTTGTTAACTATAATCACAATGCTTCAAATTTCATTTTGCTATACGTTTAGTAATATAGTCTGTGATTCTTTCAATTGTTGCAAAGTTATCTAAGCATAAGTCTTCCTCGGGAATAACTACATCGAATCTGTCTTCCAGACTTCTTATAAACTCAACCAAAAATGTAGGACAAAGCTCGATTTTAGTTCCGTCTAACAAAGTACTGTTTGCATTGCCACTGTCTAAACATAAGATTAGCTTTTCTTTTATAAGCTGTCTTATTTGATATTTTACAGCATCATATTCAAGTTTTTCTTGCTCCATAAAAATCTCCTTTCAAAGGCACTCTTACCTTTTAAGAGTGTTATGATATAACACATCATATATAAACTCCATATATTATATATCTGCCATATTTACATATATATAATGCCAAGCAAAGCGTGGATATAGGAGAGGAGTATTAAAAAACTTATCTCTCGCATATGTAAGTACATAGATATCTTAAATCGAATAATTTGCCATTTATGTTTTCACATTCTCAATAACCTTCAATAGCCCACTTTTTGCAATCTAGATCTATTGTTTATATGTATTTACGGTTTTACTCTATTCTTCTATAAAGAAAAGAATATACTATTTAGGATTAATGAAGCTTTGATGAAATTAGACTACCTATTTCGTCATCAATTTGTTGGCTCAAACTCACCAAATTTAACAAAATAGATTTAAAATCTGCTTTTTTATTTAGGATATTTTCTTCTTTTAAAAAAATTTTATCAAGCTTACCATCAAAAACATCCCAAAGTTCAGAGTATCTTTTAAATAACACAGCAAGAGGTCTTAAGCATCCTTCATATTTTGCAAGGTGTTCATATAAATAGTAGGTGCTTCTACTCATATTACGGACTGAAATTAACGGTAGCGATATGTATTGAGAAGAAAATTTGCCCGCAAACGAATATACCTCATCTATTATATCGTCTATATCCGCATGTAAATTTATTAATGCGTTGGTGTTTACATGATAATGATTGCCATTTATATAAGCACTTCCTTTGCACGAATTCTTTAGGTTTTTTAGTAATAAAGTTTGCAAATCGTTTTCTACTCGAGCCAGTTTCTTTACGTAAAAAGTAGCTTCATTTACTTTGCTAAATGCTAAACATAATCTTTCAAAAGATACATCCCCTTTTACCGAAAGACTAATATCAATTATTTTACACGTTCCTGCACCATAATTAATATCAAATAAATTTATGTAATGCGTTAGATGGCGAGACCTTCGCTGGAATGTATTATTATATTTTATATAATCTTCTGTGAGATAATATATATCAACTAAAAGACATACACATATATTATTATCTAAGTACTTACCCTTAAGTATCATTATGTCATCGACTTTTATAGGGATGATAACATCATCTAGATAATCTTTAGTTAAGCTATCTATATGAGCTTTAAAATCTATCTTATACTCTAGACTAGGTTTGGAGATGTCCTCAAACAGTAACATATTATTTTTAAACAAATAACTTTCAGGATCTTCAGTAAAATTGTAGTTTGTAAAAGTTTTCCTATTATAAATAAATTGATGAATGCTATAATTCAAGCTTCTATATAGCTCATCTCGATAGTCAAAGACACATGAAACTGCTTCTTCAACGCAAGTGTACCCAATTCTGTTTAATGAAATTTTTTCATATCGCTCATTATTCATAGTCTAAAACCATACCTTTCTTGTATACATTAATTTGCTAGTAGATATTATGTATGTAATTTATTTTAATCTATTACACGAATCATGAAGATGATAATACGGAACTTTCTCGCCTTAGTTAGTGATTAGATTTTAATGTAGTAACTTGTTCATCTATCCTTTTCAATTTGAACACAGCATGATTGAATATGACTATCATGCTACTTTTAACACAAATCTCCGAAATTTAGATTCTATTTAAGCTTGATATCTCCAAAACTCATTAAAGATGTAGAAACAATGTCGCAAGTTTCTCTAGACAATGATCTATTTTTCATTTTAAAGGGAAACCATTCTATTTTTACTTCTTCATCTTGCCTTTTCATCTCAAATACTTTATCTACATTCACCTTCATCGTTTATGAAATATTTGCTTGAATGGCAAGAAGTAATTTATGCGATCCTACTAAATTACAAATATAACATATGTATCAATTACTTAGCAAAACTCATTAATAATTACTGCTGAGCAAAAGTCAAAATAACTTACCTTGATGCTATAGCAGGCTCACCACCGGAGATTTATCTGAAATATGGTGGACAGTACCAGTACTAGTACTAGTACCATAAAACTTATTCATATCAATCTCCTTTGAATAAAATTATTGTTAATGATGTTAAAATAAAGGATTCCGTTTATTCTGAAACTTTTGATTCCACATAATCGACCATTGTCTTAACCTTAGGGAATTTTGTAATCAATAGCATATCATCATCAAACTCAAAATCGAATGCACTCTCTAACGTAACAATTATTTTGATAAAGGTAATTGAATCAACTCCAGTACTTGCAAATCCTGTGTCTAAAGTTAAATCTCTAATTTTAGAATCAATAGTAGATAAAATGACATTAAACACTTTCTTTTGTGTATCGTTTAACTCACTCGGAATAGAGCTTTCTATTATTGAATCAAAGTCTTTGATTTCTATACAATCCAGCACTCTTTTTCTGTCTAATTTTCCATTTGCTGTTTGGATGAAGCCTTCAACATGCTTAAACGCAACCGGTACCATGTATTCAGGAAGTATAGTTATTAAATACTCGGCTATAGCATTTTGGTCTAAAACCATATCGCTTGTATAAAATGCCTGTAATATCTTATCTGTTTCGCTTGTCTCCAACGCAATTACAACAGATTGTTTTATGCCTGTATATTGATTGAGATGTGCCTCAATCTCCTCCAGTTCAATACGATAGCCACGAATTTTCACTTGATTGTCAGTTCTTCCTAAAAATACTAGATCGCCATCAGATAAAAACATTCCAACGTCACCTGTACGATAAGCTCTAATATCAGGTTTTTCCGGCAGATAAATAAATTTTTCTGTTGTTAAATCATTTCTACCGACATAACCTTTCGCCAAACCTTTTCCAGCAATACAGATTTCTCCTGCTTGTTCATTAGGCAGAATGGAAAGATTATCATCTACTATGTATATCTCCGTATCCTTGATTGGATGGCTAATGTCTATACGATTTTTATGAGTTAGGTTACTGACAGTTGACCATATTGTCGTTTCAGTTGGACCATACATATTATATATTTTGGCAGAGGTTTTATTTTGCAAGATCTGAAGCATTTTAAGAGGAAAGGGTTCGCCGCCGATCATAATTTCCTTAACATTCTTAAGACACGACAGTTCTTTATCGTGATTCCAGAGGAGTTGCATTCTGGAAGGAGTCATTTGAATCATATCCACCGCATTGTCGTAAATAAGCTTCGCCATGAGTTTTGGGTTACGCTGTTCGTCTTCATTAGCTAATACTACAGTAAGTCCTTTTTGAAGTGCAACGATACTTTCTAATAAAAATATATCAAATGCTACAGTCGCAAAACATGCAATCCTTTTGTTGGGTGAAAAGTCAATTATTTCTGAAATACCATCAATGAAGTTATTCAAAGCTTCTCGTGTAATCTCTACACCTTTGGGTTGACCAGTAGAACCAGAGGTAAAGATAGTGTAAGCAACATTTTCATCACTCCCTAACATTTTATGGATTTCGTCAAAATCAATTCCGTCAAGATAGATTTTATCATAGCCAATAAGCGAATCACTATATTCACGATAAGTCAAAATTGTGGAATAACCACCAATAGTCAAATACTGATTTATTCTTTCTTCCGGTAAACTTGCATCCAATGGCAAAAAAGATATGTCCTGATCGAATAACCTTTTATATAAGTTATGTAGCCCCTGAACACGGTGCGTAAGCACCGCAACTTTATCTACATTAATCATTAGACATACTCCCTATATTTAATATTAACTCCATTACTTTATTTTCTTTGTCAGTTATCGTCTGTATAAGCTGATAAGCTTTTTGGTAGTAGTTGTTAGTGAATACATTTTTAATCATCAAAGATTTTACCTTTTCCCACATAATATATATCTCCTCTAAAAGTGGAATAATATTATCAAAGAATGAAGTGTTAAAATCACTTTTCATTAGTTTTAGCGCGTTTAAAAAATTTTCTCTACTCTGTCCAGTATTTGCAATAAAAAAAATCAAGCTCGACTCCTCAATATTCTCATGATTAATATCCTGCAATGTATCAAATTTCATGTTCAATATGTCATTTGCAAATTCTTTTAACTTCTCTACATGCTCCTTTTGTTCGGCACTGATGTAGCTTTTTATAAAGGCAACCAAACTATTTAAATCGTTATATTTTATAAGTTCTTTATCATAATTGAAATAAAATAAAAACTGGGCGTTGTCAAGTAGTATTTTTTTATCAATGCAAACTTTATTTTCTGATAATAACTTGTCCATACAAATATATTTTTCACTTAAAACGTCCGTGATTAAAAAGCAATGCATTCTATGCAATTGAAATTGCAAATTACTCCATGGAATATAAAATGAATCCATTATGATTCCAATGGGCTTTAATTTATTGAATGTTATATTCTCTATCTTCTTTTCTACGAAAGTTTTGTTTTCAACTTTTTCATATGCAACACTGAATCCATAATAATCGCTTAGAATGCTATTACCGCAAATCAACTTGATAACCTCCTCATAAGTTAATTCTGATGATGAACCCTTAAGACTAAGAGCCTTAAGAAAATAATAATTCATATCACGAGGAGGTAGTAAAATACTTCCTGCCGAAACTATCATACTGTCAAAGCAATTTAGTTTTCTCATATAGGTCTCCATTCCAGCGAAACCGGCGCAAAAGTGATGAAAGTAAGTGCCAAGTTTGACTGATTAATTTAAAATAATATTGTGTTTGAGAAAAAGGTGATTAATTTAATGGAGTATTGCAAAAATTTATAACTAACGCTAAAAGAAAGAGACGTGTTCGATTAATAGAGAAGATTTCTTTGACTCACCTCTATGTGCTTTGTAATTTATCTTCTTGATACAAATGCTGCCTTTGTTCATTTCAACCATTCAGTGAAGAAACTTATTCTCTTGAGTTATCAGACAAAATTAAAGTTCCTAATGTTACCTCTTGTCACAAATCGACATTTTCAGCAAAATTCACCTCATAAAATTCATATTTATTAAAATACTAATAAGCAAATGAATTTGTTCGATTAATTTCTGATTGACATAACTTTTTATTATCGTATAAACCATCTTCAAACGTATAAAATCCAAATACTCACAATTATTTTTAAATCATCAACTCTTAAGGTAGTTACATTTTCATTATTTTATTCAAACCACCCCACTCTCTCAACAAAAACGCTTTGTTCATGTCCCAAAGGCAATAGGCCACCAGCATCAGGTGTTGGGGAGTCTTCATTAATTAATGAAAATAAATCTAGCAGGGTGAAATTTGTATAACAGGTGGCATCACAAATATGATGAACTTGCTTGGAGTAATATGAAAGTTCTTTGAGATTCGTGGCTGATTTCCTTTTGGACTTAAGGTTAATTACCATCTTCACTATCGGAAATATCAACCGTGTTTCAAAATTATATTTTCAAAGTCATTCATATCGTTTATCCATTTACATGTTATTGTGTCATCAATTAAACGTGTATTTCCAGAAATGGTACATCCTGGCCCCAATTCTAAGATGCTATAGCTCCCATACTCTTTTTGATTTCTGATTAATGAATCCCATACAATCGGCATAGCAATTTGTTGTGACAATTTTTTTTTAATGCTTTTACCAACTATAGATTTTTTCCCATCTACACATGAAAAAACAGCGTACTCCGCATCAAGAAACTTATATCTATCGAAAATATGTCCCGCGTTTTCTAAAATATCACGACACAGCGGGCTATGAAAAGCCCCTCCGCCGTCTAAAGGGATTACCCATCTGGCACCCTTTTCATTCGCTAGTTTCGATAGCTCTTTGATTTTATCTCTATCCCCGGATACAACATTTTGATCATTAGAATATGTAATTGATATGGCTATGTTTTCTCCATTAGGATCTACAGAGTTACAACACTCTTTGAGAATTTCCCGATCCAGTCCAATTACTCGTACCATGAAGCCATTTCTAATCCTCGTATCATTGGTTAGCAATAATTCTAACTCATAAACTAGGCTTAATACTTTGGGGAAGGGAACCGATCTGACCGCAGAAATCGCAGCAAACTCCCCTTGGCTGAATCCAATAGCCGCATGTGGTTTCTTAATATGTAAAAGTAGCAGCTTATAGAGCCCTATGCAGTGTGTTATTAAACAAACCGTATGCAGTTCAGGCTTTAGCGTAGGATTTTTATACGCAACCTCATAGAGATTTTCGCTCATATAATTACTTGCCTCATTAAAGACATGCCTGAACTCGCTGAATTCATCGTAAAACTTTGTTGATAGACCATGATAGAAAGCATCTCTTGCGGGAAACGCTATTGAATAATTATCAAATATGCTCATACTTCACCTTTCTGTTGCTTGCTATTTTTCACAAAGTGTTTTCTATTCTTAGCTAATTGCTTCATATGTGAGAGCCTCTGGTATACTTGTGAATCATCAAAAATGCTTGCATATATATCTAGCAAACCTTCTTCCAACTCTCTGACGCTCATTTTCTTCGGCCGGATTGTAACATCCCAAAAAGTGTAATAACTCCAGTCGTTCACTAATATTCGGTTCTCATCGCACATTTTATCTCTTAAGCGCGTTCCAGGCAGTGGGGTTGGAACCGTAATATTCACTCCATATAACTTATTTTGCTTAATAAAATTCTCAGTCTCATCAAATATATGCATATCGTCTTCATCAAGCCCTACAATAAAAGTTCCATATACGCCGATTCCGAAGGACTGTATTTTTTCAATAGCTTTTTCATATCCTGGGAGCTGTTTTAGCTTCCAGTTTTTATTATCTAATTGATACAAACTGCTCAAGTGTATACTTTCAAACCCAATTACGACCCACTGACAACCGGATAGCACCATCAATTCTAATAACTCGTCATCTTGCACAATAGATACATCCGTTTGGGCAAGCCATCTTAAGTTCAACTTAATTATTTCTTTTAAAAGAGCTTTGCATTCTTTTCTATGAACCAAAAAATTATCATCTGCAAACAGTACCATTGCATCGGGAAACATCTTTTTGATTATTTCAAGCTCAATTAAATTAACGGATTTTTTTTTCCGGCGTTACCCTGAGCCAAATACCTTCAAAGAACAGCAGAAAGAACAATCGTGCGGACAACCGCGTGTTGTCTGAAGCGTGATGATTGGATAATTATATTCTTTCAACAGATCGTATCTCGGCACAACATGTTCTTTAAAATGGAACTTCTTTTCCGAATCATCCCTGTATATTTTTTTTACATTTCCGTTTTCATAATCTATGATAAATTGAGGCAAAATATTTTCTCCTTCGCCCACTATCACAACATCGGCATGCTGAGCAGCCTCATCAGGTAAAACAGTAGCATGTATTCCGCCTATCAATGTGAGTATATTCATTTTTTTAAATCTATCAATAATATGATAGGCATTTACAACTTGCTGAGTCATTACGCTAATACAAACAATGTCGTATTTTTTATTATAATCAATATCTTTATAATTTTCATCAATATAATCGACTTCCCAATCCTCAGGAAATAAGGCAGCTATGGTTATTAAGCCGAGATTTGGACCTGTCCAGAGCGCACGAAAGCTTTCCATTCCGTTTGCATTTCTTAAAAACTCTTGCAATTTTTCATTCTTTCCAAAGGCATTGCCCTTAGGTGAAATTAGTGCCACTTTTTTCATAGTTGTTTTTTCCAGCAATGCTCTTATTGAAGAACTCTACTATCCTTTCGTCATATTCTCTTGGCTTTAAATATTTATTTGTTAAATGCCTGGAGCGTGAAACACACCATATTGACGCATTTTTTGATTTCAATAACTCATACGCCAATTTTGAATTATCAATTGATATAATGTTGTCTTTTTCACCATGAATCATTAAAACGGGTTTCCCTTTTAACTCTTTTAATGATTTAACAGTATCTTTTGCCATTTTCGAAAACCCAGCATAATGCAAGAATAAGTATAGAAATATTAATCTGTGTATAGGGTTTTCAATCTTTTGGTAGTCTAAAATGTAATTGAAATATTCTTTTACATATAACATAGGCCCGCTATCAGTAATAACAGCTAGTACATCATTGTATTTATGCGTTGCCCATAGAGCTTGTGACACTCCCATAGAAAAACCAATAATTCCAAATGGACCTTCTATGCCCATCTTTTTTACATGCTCATAGAATGCGGCGAAATCTGTTATTAAAAAAGTTTTTATTCCCTTATATGTATCGCTTTCCCCATGATTGCGACTATCAAAGCTAAGCACTCGATATCCATTCATGATAAGAGAATCCACAAACATTAGAATAGCCTCTTTACTTCCTCCTAAAAAGTGACATGCTAAAATGGTTCCTTTACACGCAATCTTAGGCTGATAATCTATTCCTGCTAGTTTTACACCATCGTGAGCCATGAATTCGAACTTTTTATATGTATAAGAAGTCATTAAATTATGATCGCTTTTATACTTTGCAGGATGTGTTAAATCATATGCTGATCTATATACTTTTATTGTTAGTATAGTGCAATAAACGAAGGTCGCTAGTACAAGTAAGCAAATCAAAATAGAGATTAGTACCATATATTTAACCATCCTACCTTAAAAATGAATAACGTTTAAATTACATATCCTTATTGCATTATTCGCATAATCGGCAATATATAGATAATTGCTCAAATAATCAATCGCCATGCCAGCTGGAATATTATATCTTGCTGATCCATCATGAGTGGTAGAGTCTATATAACCAGACTTACCTGTTCCCGTCAGAGTGTTAATAATATTTGTTTTGAGATCAAGAATACGGATACAGTTATTATCCGCGTCAGCGATCAACAGATATTTTTCTTTCCAAACGGATACCCAAAAGGGTCCGTTCAACTGTGCTTTTTGCCCGTTCCCGTCGTCGCCTAAATATCCAAGTTCGCCTGTTCCACATATAGTCTTTATTTTGTTTGCAACAGTATCAACTTCTCTAATGCAATGGTTCCCGTAATCCGCTATGTATACATAGCTACCATCATTTGTGACCGCCAGTCCGTATGGCTTATCCATTGACGCATTTAGTGGATCTCCACCATCACCACTATATCCAAACTCTCCAGAACCTGCTACGGTATATACATATCCATCATTTTTGATTACACGTATAACATTGTTTCCATAATCATTAGTATATACGTTATTATGCATATCAACGACAACCCCGCCCGGACGACTGAGCTTAGCATATTTGCCATGCATTTTATCGCCCACATAACCTTCGTTGCCACAACCTGCAAGTGTTTCAATAATTCCTTCGCAATTTATTTTTCTGATGCAGTGATTTCCAGTATCCGCAATATAAATACAGCCATCAACTCCTGCAGCGACGCCACTTGGTTTGTTAAATCGAGCTTTTTTTGCACAGCCGCCATCACCGAAATAACCATAGCTTCTATCACCCGCAATCGTTGTGATTATTCCGCTGCGATTCACAAGCCTTATGGAATGATTGCCTCTGTCAGCAATGAGCAATTCACCGTTTCTAGTTATATCCAACCCATAAGGTTCTGCAATCTGCGCGTTTTTTCCTAACTCACCATCTCCACTATAACCTACAAGTCCTCCTATTAAAGTAGAAACGCCTGTATGATTATACGTAATAATCTGCACTTTTTTATTTTCGGAGCAGACAATGCGATTCCTTCCTTTCTTCTTTGCTTCTGCTAACGCAATCTCAGCTGCTTTAAGCAACTGTTCGAGATGTCTTTCTGTTCCAGAATGAAAAACAACTCCAATGCTTATTGTAATAGGGACTTTTGCGTATATGGATTGTTGATCTATGAACCTTTGTTTTTTGAATTGCTTTCTCAGTTGCTCGACGAAGGATAATGTACCTTCCTTATCAAGATTTTCAAATATCAATATAAAACTGTCGCTACAATATCTTCCGACTATGAACTCTTTATATGAAGAAAAAAAATCAGCCATTCTTATCAAAATCCTATCGCCTTCAGAACTTCCTACTTTTGAATCGATATTAATAAAAAAATCAATGTCACAAAGAGCAATGGAGAGGGCCATTCGGTTGCTTATCTTGCTGGAAAGATAATTTTTGATGGTATCGCAATCCCAAAGTCCTGTCAGAGAGTCAACTACTTCTTTCACTATAGTCCAAGTCCTCCATCTAAAGGGATTACGGTTCCAGTGAGATATTCGGGAGCGTCATGGGCTAAGAATTTTACGACGCTCGCAACTTCATCAACTCTGCACATTCGTCCCAACGGCACTCCCTGAAGCAGTTTTTCTTTATCCTTGTCATTCAAAGATGTTACCATATCCGTATCAACACCTCCAGGAGCAATAGCATTTACACTAATTCCATATGGAGCGACCTCTTTTGCGAGAGAGCGTGTAAACCCTAATAAAGCCGCTTTTGCAGAGGAATAGTTCACCTGTCCTGGAATACCAAAAATACCGCTAATGGAGCTAACGAATATTACCCGTCCTGATTTTTTCTTGAGCATATGAAATGCAGCAGCGCGCGTAAGGTAGAATGCTCCTGTAAGATTTGTATTAATTACATCATGCCAATTCTCGTCAGACATAAAGGCGAGGGTTTTATCTTGCCGTATACCAGCGTTATTGACGACAACATCAATACATTTCCGCTCCGAAACAACATCCGAAACCATTTTTTTCACTTGCTGTTGATCTCTGATATCAATCTGATAAGCCTTGACCGTACCTATAAGATTTTTGCTTTCGCTCAAAACCTCATCTGCAGCTTCATTATTATTCAAAAAAGTAAACGCCACATTTGCACCTTGTTCTGCTAACGCCAAAACAATTGCTCTTCCGACGCCCCTTGAGCCACCTGAAACAATTATGTTTTTCCCTTCAATAGACATATAAATCCCTCCTTAATAATTTTATGATTTATGATTGATCTTCATATATGATTGGAGTCTTAAAAAAGAATCTTCTGATGCCAAAATTTCTTTCAAGTGACCTTCGCGGAAATCATGTAATAATCCTTCGTTAATGATTTTCTTGTGCGAACTCAATGTTTGGAATGAATAGCTGCATAACCGTGCTGCGAATGAAGCAGCTGTCTCGTTGAGCTCTCTACAGTTAACCGTTTTATATATCAAGCCCCACTTATCTGCAACATCAAGATTTATTCGGTCGTTTGTCAGCGCAATCATAGATGTACGCGAAGTGCCGATTAGCTTTGTAAGCAATTCAATACCTCCATCAGCCAGAAGACCGCCGTATTGAGTATCCGGCATCCAAAACCATGTTTCGGGTGTAGCGATCCGAAAGTCGCAACTGAAAGCAATTGATGCCGCCGATCCTATTACCGGGCCTGAGAGTGCGACGATAAATATTTTAGGCGACTGTGTAATTACTCTTAATATTTGAAAAGACGTATAAACCGCGCTATAGACCTTTTCGGCAAAAACCGCCTGCCGATCGTCCATAAAGCTCCCTAAATCCAAACCCGATGAAAATCCGAATGGTAATTTACTTGTTAAAACGACAACTTTCACTATATCGTGCTCTGACGCCCAACATACTTTATTGTGTAGCTCGTTCAGAAGCTCTTGACCCAAACTATTAGTACCAGTTTTATTCAAATAGAAGAGGCAAACATTATGATGCATTTTTGTGTCTATGTACATTCACGCCCTCCTATGTATCTGCTCAAAAAAAGGAGCTATCTGTTCCCACATTTGTTGCTCATCAAAACATGCAGGATCTACAACATCACCATATATCTCAACAAATATTATTTTCTCTTCTTCAGCTTTTTTTTTAATACGTGGAACCATGGGCGGCAAGAATCCGCAATTTTTTTGGGAAAAGTGAATGAGCCCTTTAACCCCAAAATCCTTTGCACTTTTAAAGATCGCTTCCATGCGGCTTTCCCAAGTGAAAAATCTTGATGAAATGATCCTCTGTGCAAGGTCTTCAAAAAAAGTGTTAAGTCCAAGCTCTGTCACTCCGAAATCAAACATCTCTTCACCAACAATTCTGCAATCAAATTTACCCTCAATATCCTTGAACAGGCTATTTTTATAAAGTGGGACTATCCCAAGCCAAAGGATCTTCGCCTTATCTTGCGTATCAACCCAAGCACTTTTATTTTCGATTTTATCTTTAAAGGTTTTCAGGATTTGAACCGTACTTCTTTTCCCAAGATCGTTATATAACGGGAAAAGCTTAAATAAGTCTATAATATTAACATTTTCTGGATTTTGTATCCTGAAGGCGTCTATTTCACGTTTTAATTCCTGCGCTTTGTTTGACATGGCAACAACTTCTTCAATACCTGTCGTTAATGGAAAGATTTCTTTCAGCCTCTCATATAATTCCTCCAGTTGTTTCGCCAGATATGTTAGCTGACTAACTCCTTCTGTTTTGGAAATGTCTATATAATAAAGAGGAATTTTATATTGCTCCGCTGCATCTCTGCAGTAAGTCCATGCATCTTTGCAGGCATAGCTTAATGCCGCAAAACCCGCGGGTTTAGGAATGACCCCCCCTTCAATCAACAAATGAAACACCGCTTGATATGAGCATTTGCCTGGCGGGAATCCAAGGGATTCTGCTTTAGAAGACGGATTTTCAAATATACGCCACGCGGCGGCAAGTCCAGCAAATCGCTCCATATAGACAGTCTCGACAGCAAATATCGACAGCAACTCGCTCGGAACATAATAAGAGGCAGCAAGATATTCTTTTTTTTGTTCTGTTATATCTTTTAATAAGTCAAACTGATTTCGCAGATATTGCGCCATGTAAAGATCATCTCTTGATTCATGAAACCTAATCGCTAAGTCCAGCTTTGACAGCAAACTATTTATCTGTTTTATATTTTGAAGCATATTATTGTCCTTCCTATGAGAGGGTCTTATTATTAAAGTGATCCATGGCAAATATAGCAGCTCCAAGAGCTCCAACTATTTGCGGCTCTTCCGGTCTGTAGATGACTTCTTCCAGATGTTTTGATAACGCATTGTTTATGCCCTGGTTTTTTGCAACCCCGCCGGTCAGAGCCACAGGCTTTTTAACCCCTATAGATGCGACCATTCCCATTAACCGTTCTCCAATAGCTTGATGGATACCGGCAATGATATTTTCCTTTGGTTTTCCTTCAGCAATTTTTGATATGACCTCTGACTCCGCAAAAACTGTACAAATGCTACTGATAGGTTCGACCTTTCTAGCGGTCAGAGCAATAGAGCCCAGATCATTAATCTCTATTCCCATTGCTTGAGCCATTACCTCAAGAAATCTTCCTGTTCCTGCGGCGCATTTATCATTCATACAGAATGTTTCGGCATACCCATTTTCAGAAACACGAATTCCCTTGCTGTCTTGGCCACCGATATCAATCACTGTACGGATATTCGGTGACAAAAAATGAATACCCTTTGCGTGGCAAGATATTTCGGTAACAACCTTGTCCGCATCCGCTACATTTCGCCTCCCATAGCCCGTTGAAACAATGCTTCTAATTTGCGATTTTTCAATTTGAGCTTTTGTACAGATATTATTAATAGCCTCATCAATGGCAGCTTTATGATCAAATCCGCTCTTCACAATGGAATAGGTTATGATCTTTTTCTGTTCATTCAGTATTACAGCATCTGTGCTAACTGAACCAACGTCGATTCCTAAATACAATTCATCTCCTCCAAATCGTTTCTTTAAATGCTTCCAGCCTCAATTTCATCTGCTCCTCAGAAAAACCTCTTGGATCGATACAGTCCCCAGACAGTTCGAGGTAAGGCACATTTTGTTCATCCGCTACATTCCGCACCTGCCATGAAGCCCCAGGGATCGCACGACAGCCGCTTTGCATCATATGTATGACCCCATCAATCTTATAGCTCTGAATAATTTCCTCATATAAATGTTTGCGGTCCTCTGTTTTTCCCAAATAAAAGTGAGAGATTGAACGTTCGGCCAGACTTTCTAAAGGTTTTTCGATATCATACTCAGACCAATAAATATGGCCAGTAATATCAAAAACTATGCGGCATCCAAGCTCATCTTCAAGATATTCCAGCAGATTGTTATTATATAAAGGTGCAAAATGGATCCATAGAATTCGCTTTTCGTCTTTGTGCAAATTATTTTCGCTAACTTTTCTGTGCCGTTCAAACATTTCATTATGATAAGTTTTTAAAACTTCATAACCAAACTGAGAACCAAATAAAAAGGTAGCACCGAAGAGATTTCTCAGCATAAAACGTCCTGGAACAACTGGATCACTTTTTCTAAGTTCAAGTACCTTCAGCCAATATGCCCTAGTTTTATTTGACAGTTCTAGTGCTTCACGGATCTTATCGTCAGTGAGCTTTTTCCCAGTATAATTTTCAATCCATGTAACTAAGTTTCTGTACTGATTAATCAAATATTTCGTGTTGATTTCTTTTCTGTCAAAAGGCACATTTAAAATAAAAGTATCTGCTCCATATTTATGTCTGAAGAAATTTGCGATACCAACTCCACCATCACAAATATGGGAAGAAACAGCAGTTCCTAAGGGTAAACTAAGCCCCCCATCTTCAATTAATCCCAATGTGGCTTTATGATAAGAGCAAATGGATGGACTGAAACCATTACCTTCACTACGCGATATGTACTCTCTAGACAAATGCAGTGATGACAGCCATCCGGCAACCAGTTCCATGTTAACGGGAACTAATCCTGCAGCATAAAAAAGTTCCGGAGTCATAACCATATTTGTCCATATGATTCGATTCGGATTTTTCCATATTGTATTGGTGAATATATCCACATGATTCTCAACCACCATTTGAATAGCTTTAAGTGGCAATTTAGGAATAAGCACTCTTGTAAGTTTCATTCGCTGAACAAAAGGATTATTTTCATCGGCTTCTTTCGTGGCTTTTATAAAGCTGCTCTTTGCATTGTTAAACTCAATGCATTCCATAAAAGCCTCCAGCCTTGTTGCAAACTGTCCTGAGCTCCTTTCATTATAATTGATTACTAACTCAATCACAGGGATATCGTTGGCTTTGCACATTTCTTGAACTGCAGGAAAGCTTAGCAAATAATAATCACAGTTTTGGGTTGAAATATAGACGACTCCTTTTAACTGTTGATTATCTTCAATATAACTTTCAAACCAATCAATGAAATTATTCATCCTTGCGCATGGATACTCGGGCATTGTTGCTCTTCGTCTGATTTCATTGCCTTTAAGCATCAAATGCCGTTGCCATATTGCATCTCCATTACACTTCATCCCGCAATGGTTAATTTCGAGATTGTACTTGTTGAAATAGCGATTCATTTGTTTTAGTATCTTTTGAGAAATCGCATTACCTAAAATAAAAATTTCACTATTTTTTTTATCTTTACAGAACGGAATGTTTTCGTTTGAAAATGATTTTTTGCCTTCTAAATGGAAAAACCGTTTTAAGTTGTCACAAAGGTCCGTAATGTGGTTGCCGAAATGTATGCACTCATCTTTTATGTCATCCCTCGGAAGTTCAAGCATAAAGCAAAAGATATTCGGCATGTTAAGTTTCACATAATCATATAACCGCTGCATACTGTTACAACAGTTTGTGACGATGAGCCCATCAATTCCAACTTGGTCTAGAACTTCGACACAGTGTAGCGCATAGCTACACATATTAATCGGTAGCCTGTTCGTGCCCTTTGTAACCTCTTCATCTAAGTCGTTGAAATTTATCATTGTAAAGCCGAGTTCACTGATAAGATAGTAGGGAACATAAGAACACATATATCCAATTTTCGGTTTGTACCCAGATTCAATCATTTTTTTTATTCCTCATTATTTCTTTGAAATAATTCACCTTATCTTTGATGTTTTCTGGCGAATTGATAGTTCTCAAAACTCTTAGATATCCTTCATTCAGCTGTTCGACCGTCATCTTTTTGGGGATGATTACCGGATTGAATATGGTATAACGATTCCAGTTATAGGTCAATATTCTGTTTTCATAATTCATCGCTTCAAAACTCATAGTGCCAGGGTAAGGCGTGTTAAGCGTTACGCTTGCGCCGTACAATTTTGTGTCGAGTATGAATTCGATTGTTTTATCAAAAACATCCTCATCATCCTCATCAAGGCCAAGAATAAAACTCCCGACAACCCCTATTCCGCAAGACTGTATATTTTTGATATATTCTTTGTAATAAGAAAAGCTTTGACTCTTAAAGCTGCTTTCGTCTAATCCTTTGAGATTAGCTGGGTTAACGCTTTCAAATCCGATTAATACCTGCCGACAACCACATTTATACGCCATTTTTATTTTTTCAAGATCCGAACCGAACGAAATGTCAGTATTGGCATACCAAGTCAGGTTGTATTCACTAACTTTTTGCATGAGTGTTTCTGCATGCGCTCTGTTACAAAAGAGGTTATCATCCGTAAAATAAATGACGGCGTGAGGATTAATCTGCTTTACAACTTCAATTTCTTTTTCTATGCTCTCTATTTTTTTTGCACGATACTGTTTACCATACAAACTTCGCAAATTACAAAACTTGCATCCGTGTGGGCAGCCTCTGGCAGTTTGGATAGGTATCAACTTTCGTGCGTTTACAGGTAAAAGATGAAATGAGGGAACAGGCGAACTATTTATATCGACTTCACCCAACGGCTGCGAGTATATCTTCCCTGCAACGTTCATTTGGAAATCTTTTAAAAACATAGGCCAAATATGTTCAGCTTCTCCAATCAGTATGGTATCCGCATATTTTCCGGCTTCATTCGGGCAAACGGTAGCATGTACGCCGCCAAAAACAACATATGTTCCTTGCATTTTGTAATATTCTGCCAGCTCATATGCTCTATTTGCGTTTGGTGTAACTGTATACATTGCAACCAAATCATATTTCTGAGTTAAGTCAAGTTTCTGAAACTCTTCATCCACCAACTGAACATCATAAATTCCAGTTTCTTCTGCTAATTTTGAAAGCACAAGAACGCCAGGAGTAACTAATCTCCAAATGTTTTGAGTTACTAGACTTTCAACATCGTCGGGCCAGCATTCATTCCATTTTTTTTGTCTATACGGTCCTTCACATTTTGGAACTAACAATAGCAATCGTTTCAACTTTTTTCTCTCCTGAGCGTGGAATATATATTTCTAAAGTATTCCATTCGTTTTCCTGTAGCTTCCCTTGAGTAAATCTCCGAAAGTACATATCGGAAGCCTTCCTTTAACTCTTCAACACTCATATTTTTAGGCTGTACAACTACGTTCCAAAGGGTGTAGCTTCCCCAATTCAAACTCAATATACGACCTTCGTTTAACAGCCGTGTATAAAGACTCGAGCCAGGAAAAGGAGTTGGAACAGATATCATTGCACCATATAAATTGTTTTTAGTCGTAAAATCAACGACTCTTTGAAATACCGATTTATCATCGCCATCCAATCCTACGATAAAAGTTCCCCATACACCTATGCCATAGGATTGTATCTTTTGTATTACCTCTTCGTATCTATTCAAACGGTTAAACTTCCATTTTTCAATAGCGCATAGGGATTCCGGAATAATGCTCTCAAAACCTATTACTAGCTTACGGCAGCCTGCAGCGAATAATCTTGTTAGTATTTCTTCCTGATCAGCGACGCTTATGTCCGTGTGTGTCATCCATCGTAATCTTTTGCCTTTTAGGGCATCAAGTAGTTCTATTGCAAAATCCTTTTTCACAAGCATATTGTCGTCGGTAAAATAAATATGCGGATTGGGCTTCAGCTTTTGAATCATTTCAATTTCTCGCATTACTCGCTCCACACTTTTGTGACGATATTTAGGTCCGTACACCTTCGTGGAAGCGCAGAACTCGCAGTTATGAGGACACCCCCTTGATATTTGCAATGGTATAGTTCTATAGCGATCCATTTTTAAAAGATCATACCTAGGTAGAGGAATTTCATCCATATTAATCTCATGTTTATTTTCACATATCCGCAATGGCTTATTCCGATAATAATCCCTCATAAACTGCGGTAAGGTTATTTCACCCTCACCTATAAAAACCGTATCGAAATACTGAAGAGTTTCTTCCGGTGAGTTTGTAGGATGCAACCCTCCTGCTATAAGATAAATATCTTTTTCTTTAAATTTTTTTGCTAATATAAATGCTCTGGAGGCTTGCTGCGTCATAAACGACATAGCAACTATATCATATTGCTTGTCCCAATCGATCTCTTCAATCTCTTCATCAATATATTCTATTTCGTCGAAAAAATTTTCTAGTATTGCGGCAACTGTAAGCAGCGGCGAATTAGCACAGGACATCAACTCTTTAAGGGACTCAATTCCATTAAGACTTCCGTATAACGCTTCCGTCCACTGGTTTTCATCATTTGTTCCCAATCCAACTCCTTTTGGAGAAATCAACGTTAACTTCATGCATACCTACCTTTTCTCACTAATAATAAGCTTTGACTGTAAGCCCCTTTTGCTATATAAATCTTCATTTTCAATAAAGCAACCAAAACAATTGTATCTTCTGGTGATATGTATTATCATCATGGCTTTACATCTCCCTGCCGTTATCTGCTCAACAGCATACATAAGCGCATGTTTATTAATGTTGTGCGATAGCAATGACACACAAGGTCCTTTCGCACCTATCTCGATGGCTATTCTTGACAACGTTGTAGTCGACATTATATTGGGAAACTTACTTGGATTGATACCGACATATCCTTTTTCTCTAAGCACAGAATTATATTCTAAAATAGATTCAATAGGGCCTGCTTCACTAAAGAATACAATACCATGAGACTCAGATGGTATTTCGGTTCCTCTTACTTTTGAATAAAGCTGCCTTGACATGCTCACCACAATTTTCGCTTGTTTATCCATTATTCGAGAGTCACGATGTTCAAAAATCTGCTCATTAAAATTTTTTTCAAATAAATATTCCCATGCTGTTATTGCAATACTCATTGAGTTACACCCGATTCTTATTTAATTCTTCTTTTTTACATAAAATAACTACATTAATCCCGCCGAACGCAAAGGCGTTCACCATGACCAATTTAACTTCATGTTTGAATCCGCATTCCGAAACAAGAGAAATATTACATTCAGAGTCCGGTTCTTCTAGATTGCATATTGGAGGAATTATATCGGTTATAATGGCACCTATCGCTACTAGAACTCCAAATGCTCCTGATGCCCCTCCGGTATGTCCAATTGAGCCTTTAGGTGCTGTGATATATATTTGGTTAGAATGGTCTTCAAAAAAACGATTTATCATAAGCGATTCGATTTTGTCGTTTTGCGTAGTGCCTGTTCCGTGAGCCACTATCATATCAACGTTTTTTTTAAGTAATCCGGAATAGGTAAGTGCCTGATCCATAGCACGGATAGCTTCGTTCCCGTCTGGATTCATTTGGACTATATGATAAGCATCACAGGTCACTCCTGATCCAGGGAGGGAACAATAGGTGTTCCTATTCGGCTCTATACAACTCCTTCTTTCCATTGCGTAAAAAACTGCACCTTCACCGATCGCGATACCTTTGCGTCTTTTGTCGAAGGGATTGCATCCGTCTAAATCAATTGCGTTCAAACGCAGGAATCCAGCATATGCTGCCTGTGACAGAATGTCAATTCCACCGGCTATCACCAGGTCATACCGCTCTGACCTTAATAAATCCATCCCATAGCTGATGCCCTGACTTCCAGCTGCACAGGCATTTCCGATAAAAACAGCATCGCAGTTTAATTCTGTTATTTCAGATAGCCTGTCTGCCAGAAAGCAAAAACAATTTGGATCATTACTTTTATTTTCATCATAATAATATTGATCTACTGAACCCATTCCCGAGCCGACTATCAAACAGATACGATCAACACTTGGTAAGCGTTCTGAATTACGATCCTTTATTGCATCTCGGATTGCTTTATTGCCCATTGACAGTATTCTAGTCTCAGGGTATTCCGACTCTGCAAGAAAGGGAGCTTTAAACACGGGTATTTGAATGTTTTTTAATATATGTTCATCTGCGAAATATGTAAATTTACTCTTGTTATTATTAATTCCTCTAATAAAATCATCAAATGTGTCCCCAAACGCAGAAACTATTCCTACACCGCTGATACAGATATCATTTTCGTAATGACTATTCATATTTGACAGCTCCGAAAGTCATTTGTCCTTCCGCAACTAAAGTATCATCCACTTTTGCGGTCGCTTTTACAATTGCCATCTGTGAGAGCAGTTTAATTGCTTCAACTTCAACCCTTAATATGTCGCCAGGCCGAGCTGGTTTGTAGAAATTAAACCGCTGCAACCCCCCGAGAGCTAAAAATTGAATCTCATTAGCTCCATCCTGTTCCATCGCAAGCGAACACAATATAGCTGTTGTTTGAGCAATTGATTCAATAATAAAAATCCCTGGATAAACGGGATTACCTGGAAAATGAAGAGCAGAAAACAGCTCATTTCCTGCTACATTCTTTAGGGACACAATTCTCTTTCCCTTCTCATGTTCAGTCACTTTGTCTACAAATATAAAGGGAGTTTTTTGCTTTAAAAGGGATTGTATTTCGTTATATGAAATCATTGGTCATCTCCTAAATATTCTGTCGTGAGCTTGACAACATTATTGAGCGTTGTCATTTCCCGAAGTTTTTCTGGTTCTATCGTGATTCTAAATTCATTTTCAATTGCCGCAAGTATCTCCAAGGCTCTTAGCGAATCCAACCCCATATCATCCATAAAGGACGCATCCGGATTGATTTCTTCCTTTGCAATACCTATGATTTCGCACACCATTTCTTTGATTCTCTCTTCATTTTTCATGATAATAACCTCCATAATTTTTACTAGAAGGCCACTTATATGTTCTTAAAACAACTGCAGCGGCTCTTCCGTTTTCTATGTTTAATAACACAAAGGTTTCCATTTTACCGTTTGTTGCTTTGAGTGCCTTATATGTTTGTAAAATTCCACAGGCCCCCATCCAATCAGTTTTCACACATTCTTTGTTCCCGTGATAATTCATCTTTTTGCATATTTCAGAAAGAACATTGTTGCTTTCATGGTATGAAAAGGCTGAAGCCAAGCTTATACTTGTGATATCGACAATACTGCTTTCGCCTGAAGTTACCGCGTCTAGAATCAAACTTGAAACTGTTTCAGACATGGATGTTCGTTGTTCTTTATTTAACGCTATTGATTTATATGCTAAAATTTTGGCAAGTTTTGTATTTTCCGTTATTGTTCTTTCACTTTCCAGCATAATGAAACCAGAGGCTTCACCTAAGTGTTTATCGTTGCTTTGCATCTTAGTCTGGAGTTCTGTAATCTCATCTACACCTCCAGCTAAAACCATTGAGGATAAGCCAGCTTTAACAAAGTTATAGCCCATACCTATTGCATCGAGGCTTGAGGTTAATCCATTGCATACTGTGTATACAGGTCCCGCGAAGGAACATTGAATGCTTATTTGGCATGCCGGAGAATTTAAAACAGTATTCGGAAATAGTCCTGGATTTACAGCTAGTGCTCCTTTTTCTAAAGCTTCAATATCATAGTTATGTATGCTTTCAAGGGCACTGAATTGTGTCCCAAAAACAATCCCATAATCGTTGTCTTTGCCTCTTTCAATGTTAAAACTCGGGTCTAAGATATTCCTTTTCATTAAAGTCATCGCAGCGGCAGCCAAAGATATTTTGCTTATTCTATCAACATTTCTAATTTGGAATTTCTCAAGAAAAGCTTCATAGCATTTTGGATCAATTTTTAAATATTTTTCTCTGGCATTTGTTTTTGTTCCTGTCATAATCCCTGCGCTTGTAACATATACCATGTTAGCATTCATCGCTTTTTTACCCCCTTTTAACAATGATACAACTGGATTGTCCACCAAAGCCAAATGAATTGGAAAGAAAACAATTTATATTTGCTTTACGTGAACTATTAGAAACACAATCAATATCACATTCTGGATCTGGAGTGGAATAATTAACAGTAGGGATCATCGTGTTTTTCTCCATCATCTGTAGAGAAGCGATTAACTCAATGGCTCCTGCCGCCCCCATGGGATGACCTATCATGGACTTAATAGAACTAAGCGGCGGCACTTTACCTAAGCCAAATATCATTTCAAGTGCTTTAATCTCAATCTTATCGTTTGATGCTGTTCCTGTTCCATGAGCTGAAATATAATCTATGTTTTCAGGTGAAACTCCTGCTTCTTTGATCGCGCCATTCATCGCTCTTAAGGCACCATCTCCGAGAGGGTGCGGAGCTGTCATATGGAATCTGTCCGAGGTCAATCCAACACCTACGAGTTCACCTAATATCTTAGCTTTTCTTGCTTTCGCAGAGTTTGTTTTTTCCATGATTACAATGCCGCATCCTTCACCAAGCACTAACCCTTTCCTGTCTTTATCGAAAGGCTTGCACATATCCGGCGCAAGAGATAAAAGCCTTTGAAACCCTGTAAATGCTACTCTAGAAAAGACATCCACACCTCCCGCGAACACCAAATCAGCTTCATTCCATTCCAATAGCCTTTTACCAAGTCCAATAGCAAAGTTCCCACCTGCACAAGCGGCGGGAACCATATATGCTGGTCCTGAAAGATTATACGTATTAGTCAAAGCAGATATTATATTATCTGTTCTATATTGAGCAAATAGTTCTTGTGGAATCTTTTTAAGTCCTTCGCGTTGCTTGATATCCGATAACTGTTCTTCTACTTGAATTTCACCCATAGTTGTACTTACAACAACAGCTACACGTAGATGTGATAACTCTTTCATATTTATATTCGCGCTTTCAGCTGCTAACGCAGCTGCAGATATGCAATATTGAGAAGCCCTGCCGTAAACATGCTTATATTCGTTGGGAACTTTTGATTGCCATATATCATCCTCTACACGCGCTCCTATCTTGATTCGATAATCTTTATCTTCTTCAAAATCTTCAATTACTTTATAAGTTACTGTACCTGATTCTAATGTTTTCCAAAAGTTCTCAAGGTTTGCACCTGCAGAAGATATTACCCCCATACCGGTAATAGCTACACCATTCATATCTATACTCCTTCATATCATTGGACAAGTCATGCACTTTATGCGTTTCGATGGTTATCATCTTTTTCCATCTTATTTTATCGATGATTGAATGCATGAATTCCATACAGACGTTCCTCTGATAATATAATCAGTTACGCCAATTCATAACTAATGCAATATCGGATACGACCTTTAAACGTATTTTTTGTTTGTAAATACCATTTTAAAATAGTTAATTACCCCATTCATTCTATTAGGAGAATTGAGCTGCATATTAAGACCCATATATCCTTTTTCAAATTCTTCGAGAGTCATATTGCTGGGCATAAATGTCAATTCAAAGCCATTGTATGCGAACCAATCTTCGGAAGCCAATCTTCCTTCGCTTTTATATTTCTGATAAATTTCTGTGCCTGGGAAAGGCGTCAACACAGTTATATTAGTCGCGTATAAAGAAGTCTCTTCAATAAATTTATATAATCTATCAAACACATCCATCGTATCACTTTCCATTCCCACGACAAAGCTCCCGACAACACCTATGCCGAAACTCTGTATACGATTAATGATTTCTTTGTATGAATCAAGCTTTTTCATTTTCCAGTGGTTCTGATTCAAGCCTTGTAAATTTTCAGAAGACAGGCTCTCAAATCCTATTAACAGCTGGGTACAGCCTGCATTAGCAATATCTGACAGTAGCTCGGTATCGTCCGCAACGCTGACGTCCGAAAATGCGTACCAATTTATATGACTATTATTAATAATGTTTATTAGGTCATTGTTTCTTCTTTTATCAATAAAAAGATTATCGTCGGTAAAAAATATATATGGTTTCTCAAAAATTTCTTTTATTGTGGACAGCTCACTCTCTAGTTGAATAGCTGTTTTGCATCTAATGCTATTTCCATATATCTTTGACGATATGCAAAAGCTACATTGATGCGGGCATCCTCTTGATGTTTGTATGGGGATGCTTTTATATGAATATTTTTTTGCTAGATAATAGGCTGGTAGTGGAGATATTGATAGCTGCGGAAAACTCGAAGCTTTATACATCTGTTTTGTTTTGTTTTTTTCAATATCCTTTAAAAATTCTGGAAATGTTTTTTCGGCTTCCCCTACAAAAACCACATCTGAGTGTTGAAGTGCTTCATGAGGCAAAACTGATACATGAGGACCGCCCATAGCAACTTTAATTCCTTTTTTTTTGAATTTATCTGCCAGTTGATATGCTCTATTCACCTGTGCGGTTGCTGGTGAAAAGAATACCCAGTCTGCATTGATTTCTGGCTCGCTAGTGTAGTTCAAATCAATATATTCAATATCACTACCTTCCGGCATCATTCCTGCAACTGTGAGAAGGCTTAAGCTGGGGCATGACCATAACCGCATCCTAGCTTGGAACTCCCATGTACTCCCCATTTCATTAAAAAAGTTCTTATGCTTTGAAACGATTGTATATTCTGGAACAATGAAAGTAGCTTTCAAAATCTCACCTCACAGTCAATTACAATTTTCATACAGTACACACAGCCTTTTATTGTATCGACCCAGTATATTTCGCCTTTGTGATTAACTGTTGCGGATCCCATATGACAAATTCTATCTTTAACAAGATATTTATTCACTTGTGCTTTCCATATATCCCTGTCTACAATCAGCGACAAGGTGTTTTTTTCAATATCAAGTAGATACATACTTCTCTGTTCACAGATGTATACGTTATTATCTTCATCAAGTGTTATCGCACTTGGAAAGAGTAGCCCTTTCGTTTCTATTTGAGGATTAAAGACATGGATCTGTCCGTCTTCTAAATTAATGTAACAAACGCGAGCGTTCCCTGTGTCGACATAGTAGAGCTTGTTACATTGATAGAAAATCCCATATGGTTTACTTATATTATTGTCACCTTCTAAAAGAACAGTAGCATTACCTTCAGGAGTAATTCGAACAAGTCTGTTATTTAAAAAATCATTTGTGAAAATATTACCGTTTTCATCGACAGCTACACCGCCAGGAAGATTAAAAGAAAATTCCGAATCAATCCTTATCGGCTTCCAAACATCCTCTTGCTGATTTTTGAAGAAAATTTTATTATGTTCTGCGTCTGCTGTATACAGCATACCTTGACCTGTAGCCCAGATAGCCAGAGGGAGCCCTAATGATGAACAACTATCGTCACCGATAACGATATTTGACACCGCGCCTGTACTGCCGTCTTCTTTCAGCCAGCATATCCTGTGGTTATGCATATCGGAAATATAAAACATATTGCTTTCATTATGCAGGCATATACCAGATGGATAATTTAACCCCCCATCTCCACCAGCAATCATTTTTATTGATAAAATCTCAACCATAATTTAAACTATGTATTCATCGATTAGTTCAGCAAAAGAGTTGATGTTCCTAATCTTATCCATGTTTAGATCCGAATCATCAATCTCGATGTTAAATTCTTCCTCAATCTCAACTAATATTGATAATGCAAGAATTGAGTCTATCCCTAAAGATAGAAGAGAAGTATCATACTCCAATGATCGTATCTTTTCTTCATCTTTCAATTTTGATACTATTATGCTTTTGATTTTTTCCTTGACAGTATTTTCGGTACTCATTGCCTGTTACCTCCAATTTTTATTGAACATAATCTATTATTTGCGCCATCTATCGCATATAAAATATTGTCTTTATTTATTGCCAAGCCATTGGGATTTGCCAAACGAAATCCCTTTATCGATCCGAGTTCGCCTATTCCAGCAACCCCATCACCAACAAGTGTATATATCTTGTCTGTCTTCATTTCATAGAAGCGTATGCAATGGTTTCCTGACTCTGCGATAAATAAGTTATCGTTATTATCCACACAAACCGCAACGGGTCGATTTAACCGCGCTTCCCGAGCGCTCCCGCCATCTCCTGAATATCCTTCCTCCCCATTTCCGATTATCGTTGATATAACACCTGTCTTGATATCGATTGCCCGGATGCAGTGATTGAAATAGTCTGCAAGATAGATGCAACTTTGCCGTCTGCTGATACCTAATCCATATATCTCGGCAAAGGCTGCGTGTGCCGCCTGTCCGCCATCACCAATATGTCCGTATTGCCCGGTTCCTGCAAAAGTAGTGATTATGTTTTGCAGGTCAACTTTGCGGATCACGTTATTGGCAATGTCATTAATATAAACATTTCCTTCTATATCAACTGCAACTCCACCAGGCTTGTTTAATCTTGCATTTACCGCCAGTCCTCCATCCCCTGAATAACCTGCTTCAGTATCCCCCGCGAAAGTAGTAATCATGCCTGTTCTTAAGTCCAGAAAACGAACTACATCGTTTCCGGTATCCGTAATATACAGCTTATCCTTAAATACTGTAAGACCTGTTGGTTTGTTTAGCATTGCAATGGTTCCATGACTTCCATCTCCAGAAAATCCAAATATACCTGTTCCGGCGATCCTACTGACCATGTGACCATCATACATTAAGATACTATTATTATTTTGATCGGCGATGTATACCTTTCCGGATTCATCCACATCGATTGCCTGCGGTTCCCAGAGCTTTGCTTGTTCCGCTTTTTCTGGCTCCTTAACGCTCCCGATTTCACCATAGCTTCCGAAGGCAACATCCATATGAAGATCATCATCGTAAAGCGTTCGTTCGCACCCATGTTCGCCCGATTCAGGAGCCATGACTACTTTGTTTCTTCGAGATGCCTTAGCAAGGAATAACCCTACCGTAGACTTTCTTATGACATCATATAAATCATGCCCGTCAACAGGAAATTCAGCAACTCCGGCACTAAACGACATCGTTATGTTAGAATAATCTTTATTACTGTCTTTAGCAAATATCTGTTTCCTAAACATTTTCTTTATATCTAGGATGATTTCACATAGTTTATCTTTATTACATCTCATCGCCGCTATTAAAAACTCGTCATCACCTTTTATTTTCCATATTTTCGCTTCTGACGGGAGCTGATCATTTAAAAACGATTCAATATTTCTGATAATATCATCGATCTCTTTTTTGTTAAATCGCATGCATATGCGGGTGAAAAAGTCTATGTCAAGAACGGAAATTGCGTATTCGCGACTTTTTATATTTTCACTTTTCAAAAAAGACTGAATCTCATTAATAGGCCACCTATTCATTTTTGACTCCTTTCGTGCATATAGCACCCAAAAAGACCACTCGTGCGAAATACACAGACCATTGTAGCACGAGATACGGACTACTCTGACACAACTGCTGGACCAGCATTGTCAAGAGTAAGGTGGAGATTTTCTGACTAATGGTTTTCTCGTCAGAAAATACTACCTGACCTTGATAATGCGGATGTACACTAACATTATTGAAAGTGGACTTGATGAGGCGCACTTCCTCGTCAAGCCTTAGTTGATATTTTTTACGACTTAGCATTGTAGTCCATTATCAAAATTACGATGGTCCGTATTTTGTGACAAGGTGGTTCGTGAATCGCGCGCGAGTAGTCCGTATAGCGTGCGATACTCACTTCCGCCGCCGTTGTCGGCAAAACAAATTTATGAAGTCGATTCAATCTGCAAATCACCTGTGTTAAAAAGTTGAAGCAGTGTCAAGCAGTAGAATGCATGCGTAGACGTAGCATTAGGTAACCCCGCATTTTATACATGTCGCTACTTATATAATCACAAGTAACTTGGGCATAGAGTCTATATACTTATCTTTGGTTAACGAATCATCGTAACATACAATGTGTCATCAATATGATTTCCCTTTTTACATTTTTGCGGTAAGAGAAATCAATTTTTGGACTATTTGAGGTTTTCATTCTTGTCTCCTTGCAAAAAGCTCACAAATCCGAATGATATATCCTTCGTTCCGAAAAAGCTGATATAACGATTAATTTTTCTCAGCAAACTATCAGATATCCACGGAGTGTTTGATCTCTCATATGTATATCTTGACCATCCTTCCAGTGAATCTGGAAAGGTCATCCCATACTCATGCGCAACATCATATAATGGCGTACCAAGGTAAGGGGAGAAGATAAATAACAATATCTCAGTATTGGGATAAATTCCTTTTATCTTTTCTATCAATCGTACCGTTTCTTCAAAATCCTTTTCAGGATTCCAAGGAAACCCAACCATAAAAGATAGTGATGCCATGATATTGTGTCGCTTGCACTTCTCGACAAGCTGTAAAACCTGATTATTGCGATGCCGTTTGTTTATTTTTTTAAGCACACACTCGTCACCTGACTCCACGCCAACTATTACCCGAAAAAACCGACTTTCCATAAGACTTTCAATATATTCATCGGAAAGACTCGAGAACTGTTCAACAACCGTAGTGCCGTCCCATTTAACTGGGATGTTTCCCTCTATCATAAGCCGACTAAAATCTTGAGCTCTTTTTTCATCAACAAAAAAGTTGTTATCATAAAAATGTACAGCATCAATGCGGTGCGTTTCATTAAGATATTTAATTCCGTTAAATGTCTGCTCTGCGGTGAGGGCGTTCCATCTTCGGCCATAAACAGAGCTGATAGAACAGAAGTTGCAGTTCCACGGACAACCTCTACTTGACTCATACCCAATAACTCGTTGATTGCCCCAAAGCGATTGAATATAGTTTTCCATATTTATATACTGGTACGAACGCTCGATGGGTTTTGTCGTTTTGATGTCTTTCAAGAAACTTTCGCCAGTAGATAAAATGTTGTGCATTTTATCTTTAAAAAGTATATTTGGAACATCCATTAGGTTACCTTTATGCTCCAACTTCTCAACCAACTTCGGAAAAGTGCTTTCACCCTGACCTGTCACGATAATATCTATAAACTTGCTACTTATTGTCTGCCGTGACATCAAACTCGGATGCCATCCTCCCCATATAATTGGGATATTGGGATTGTACGCCTTTACCTGCAAGGAAAAATTCATCCCGTCCATGAGCTGGTAACTGGTTATGGCACTAACACCGACACATACGCATTCATCATCCAGTAATTTCAAAATGCCATCATATGAATCCTCTTCGATCCTTCCGTCTACAACGGTTACTTGATATCTGTTTTCGTCCAGTTGAGACGCTAGCGTCAGTACTGATAAGGGAATCCCTCTATACAAAGGTTGAGAATCCCCTTTACCCGATAATTTTGGGTAATAGAGTATAACTTTTTTCATACACACTCTCCAATAATTACATTATGACGTCAGCATCTTAGAAAACGTTTGAGTGATTCTATCGAAATTAAGCTGTTGCGTCTGCACTAGGGATTGAATATGAAAACCGTCACTCACAACCACCATAATCCATGCTAGCTGCTCCATATCATATTCGGACTCATTATCATAGATATCCCTCATAGCTTCTTGAAAAAAACTGACATAATAACGATAAATTTCAGATAACTCACTGCTTAATAGTTCGCGATCTTCTGTTTCTAAACTTCTTATCTTTTTCCATATGTCTACATACAGCGACAATGACTGGGGGTGGCTTTGAGAACCGGAAATATAGTGCCGGATAAGTGCGTATAGCTTACATTTTTTTGTCTCTTGTTTTTCCAAATCAGCTTTCACTTGGTCAACCCAAATGAAAGCAGCATATTTCATAGCAGACATTCTAAGGTCTTCGTCCGTAACATAATGTTGCTTGACCTTTTCTGACTCCAGTTGCAAATATGAAGAAACACTATCAACCGTTGCATCTTCATAATAACCTCCAAACATCAACTTCAGAGCGGTTTCAAGAATCAGTCTTTGTTTCATCCTTAGCTTTTCAATCATCTGTCTCTCCTACGCATTTGTCTCACGCGACTTTTTAATCTTGCAGTCCTTTCTGCGACATTCTCATTCGAGTAAAACTTCTCATAGATCCAAGCCACTCCTTTTGCAAGCTCTTCCGGTGTCATGTAAATAGGCTGAAAGACTACGTCCCAAAATGTGTACCGACTCCAATCGTAATCGATAATCCGGCCGTTGTCTGACATCTGTTTAAACAACTGCGTTCCGGGCAAAGGTGTAAGAATGGTGAAGCTGCCAGAATAGATGCCGTTTTTCAAAGTAAAATCAAGCGTGTTTTCAAATACACCTTGGATATCATTATCCCCACCAAACATGAATGAGCCCCAGATATTAATGCCATTTTCATGTATTTTCCCAATCGCTGCTTCGTAATCATTCAAACGCTTTGCTTTCCATTGCCTATCATCTAAAAAATCCAATCCAGTTTTAGAAACATTCTCAAAGCCTATGAAAAGCCAATGACACCCAGATTTATACAGCAATTCTAAGAGTTCTTCATCATCCGCAACAGAGATATCTGTCTGTGTCCCCCAGATAATTCCAAGCTTTGCAATCTCCCGAACAAGTTCTTTTGAATACTCTTTCTGAATAAACATATTATCATCAACAAAGAATACGAATGCATTAGAATCAATTTTTTGTATTGCTTTAACTTCATTCACGACTTGTTGTGCGCTTTTGTGTCTATAGAGTGCGCCATACATAATCGGAAGGGTACAGTAATTACATGTTCTAGGGCAACCTCTTGTGGTTTGCACGCTGTAGGACTTATATAACTTTGGGTCTAAAATGTCGTATCGGGGTATCGGAGATTCAGGCAGGCAAATAAATTCATCACTTCGGTAGGTTTGTTGTGGAGTTCCTTTCTCATAATCGTTTAAAAACGCAGACCATGTAGCTTCGCCCTCGCCGATAAAAACAGAATCGACATTTTCTAGCGCCTCCTTCGGCAAAATTGAAGCGTGTATCCCGCCTAAAACCACATATGAGCCGTTTTTTTTAAATTGCCGTGCTATTTCATACGCTCTGAATATTTGTTGCGTCATACCTGTTAAAGCAACAATATCAAAATGCTCATCAAAAGGAATTTCTATGCCATGATCCTCATCAAAAAACGAGATATCATAATGGTCAGGAGTTACTCCGGCAATGGTCAGAAGGCTTAGATTTGGAGTTTCCCATGCGCCATAAAAATTTGATACCACATCGCTTTTTTCTAAAAAGCTTTTCAGCAAACTGTTTTTCCCATATTTTGAACCTTTCGGCACAATCAATGCTATTTTTTTCACGTATGCATATTCTCCTTACCTTGTTCATTTTTGAAATAAACTACATATACATAAATATCGGCGGTAGCGGCTACCGTTATTTTGCTTATTTCCATTCCCCTTATTGGACAAATATTCCTTTTTTGTACCAATCTAAAAGTCATATTTTCTGTTGGGTTTATTTTAGAAGCCCCTTATCTAGACGATTCCAACTAACTCATCCGTTTCATGAAGCTCATTACAATTTGCATTGCATATGCACGCAATATTCTTCTGATCCATCAGGAGCGAAACCACACTTGTCGTTCAGCATCTTGTTGAAATATTCATAATGAAGTTGCAATTTATTCAGCAGCGAACCCCAAGAGCATCTGCATCAAATTGCAAAGAATAGCCTAATGATTATATTTCGGTTTATTTTGTTAAATATGCGGCTTGTGTTGTGGTTAAATCCAACACAAACAACATAATAACTTGTAGCACTTTTATGCAATGACACATTTGCTCAACACTATTTGAGATCATTTCACTAAATCTAACCACTGTCAATCTCAAACGGAACAATCATATAATATGGTTCAACTGATATGTTCCTAGTATAAGTTTTTTGTATGAATTTGACATGTTATCAAAAGTCGATCGCATATATTTTATGGCGACATCTTCTTGAATATATAACCCTTCGTTATTCAAATAATATCCTTTCGTCGTTTCTGTTATTATGCCATCATAAGTGTGACTATCCAATACTGCACCAAAGAAGTCTGAAACCATGTAGCCATGTCGTTTATAGAAACCTTCTTTATCGACATATCCTTTGCGTAAAGAAAATATCATATCTCGCTCTGCCATTTCAATAGTGTTCGCTGTATTACTAACTCTTTTAATCGGAAGCGTCTCTTGTTGTATATTTTTGAAATATTCGTTTATCGATGCGATGTTTTGATATGAATGACGGTTTATGAATCCGAAACTTGAAACACCAAACGCAATATTATCAACAAATGCATTAAATGCGAGATCCCAATATAAACTGAAATGATTTAATTTGCTGAACTCAGGCACAATTTGTCTGACGAAGCTGTTTCTTGCCAAAACGTCGCCCGCAATAAAAAACATCGAGTATTTTTCTGCGTTTGAACATGGAGTTAAATTTCCATCATTAACTCGTTGACCTAGACGCGTATTAGGAAATGTATGTAATTCATAGATTGATATGTGTTCAACAGGAAGAGACACTGCGATTTCCAAATCTTGTTGCCATTCATATGTCGTTTGTGTGGGCAAACCATACATCAAATCAATTGCAATTGTTTCAAAACAATAGCCTGCCGCCATTTCGATCCATCTTATGGCTTCTTTACTATTTTGCCGTAATCCTAAATTGATACGATGGTTGTTATTAAATGTCTGGATTCCCGCACTTATGCGGTTGATTCCCATATTTCTTAAACTGGACAGCTTATCCTTGGTTGCGTTAATAATGTTAGCTTCAAAAGTAAATTCAGTATCTTTGCATACATTCAATTTACACCAACATGTATTTATAATGCTATTAATTTGAGGTTCAGACAAAGACGAAGGGGTTCCTCCACCAAGATATACAGCAGATATCCGGGCTGATTGTGCATATTCTGTTTTTGCGAAGATAGAAATTTCTGCAATCAAAGCACGAGTATATTCTTCCATGATATAATAATCAGTCTTTACTCGATTGTAAATGCAAAAATCACAAATAGAGTCACAAAATGGAATATGTATATATATAATAGCCTCGTTTGTAATATCCTGCTGTTCATTCATTTTTAAGTAATCAATCACGCTTTCATAATGAATACTATTGTCAAAAAATGGATAGACAGTAATGGCCACTTTGTGTTCCCGTTCGGGTTTCATATTAGAAATCTCCCTCAGATAATTTAAATAATATTGCTTGTCCCATTCCGCCTCCTGCGCACATGGTTGCTACACCAAAATTCGAGGTTGTCTGTCTCATCGAATAAAGCAATGTTGTGCAAATGCGAACGCCTGTGCAACCTAACGGGTGTCCTATTGATAAACTACCGCCGTTAACATTTACTTTCTGAGTCTCCCAGTTAGCCTTCCTGATACAAGATATTGCTTGTGCAGCATACGCTTCATTGCACTCAATTAATTGAATATCTGAGTTTCTTAATTTGTTTTTATATATCAAACTTAAATAAGCATCCGCGGCGGCTGTACCTATGCTTTCTACTCTTGAACCAATCAAAGAATAAGATACGACTTCTGCTATTGGTTGTATAGAAAGTCTTCTAACTTCCTGCTCAGACATCAACAATATTGCAGCGGCACCATCACTGATTGATGAGGCATTATACTTTGTAATAGTGCCATTTTTAAAGTATAGTGGGTTAGCTTCATTATAATCAGTTTCTGAAATATTGGCATTAATTCCCTCGTCCTTTGAAGTACATCTGTCCTCGTTTAAATGTTCTATTGGTACTATCTCAGAATCAAATTTACCATTTTTCGATGCTGTTTCAGCTTTTTCATGGCTGTAAATTGAATATTCATCTTGTTCTTTTTTATCAATAAGAAAATCACGTGCTGACATATCCACAGACATTCCAATAGAGTCTAATAATATCTCTTCCGGTAACGACTTTGGCATATCCGGTAATCCATTTTTCAGGTATTTCCTTACGTTTTGAATATTCATCTTCATAACATGAGGATTGCGATTCATGTTTTCTGTCCCACCAACTAAAATTGTATCCGCATCTCCATAACGTATTCGATAAAATCCTTGTATCAAAGCTTCCATAGATGATGCACATGTACGATTAATTGTTACTGCAGGAATATGCGATGAGAAATTTGCTTGGACCGCTGCTTTCTTTGCTAGATTTCTATGTTCTTGCGGAAAACAACATCCGATTATTACTTCTTGTGGATGAGGATATTTAGAATTACGTTTTATAATAGATTTCATTGCAAATGACATTAATTCTGTGTCAGAGTAATCAACCAAACTACCACCTGTTTTACCTATTGGAGTGCGACACGCGTCAACTACAAAAACTTTTTGCATTTTAAACCTCACTAATTTATTTGACAGTAAAAGATATAAAATCCTCACCTATAAGCGAAACACTAGATTTAAAAATAAGCGAAAACTTTTTCATAATACTAATATAGCTAAAAAGTAAGATAGCCAACCAGTATTAGGAAAGATACGTTTTTGCTTTAAACTCCATTATCTTTTTAAATAGTGTTTTCCCTGCTTGCTCTATAGAGTATATAATTGTGGATTCCTGCATGTCATCTATTTGCTCCAGGTACGTTAAAATATTATTCGCGTAAAAATCTTCGTCAGAGAAAACCATACCCTTGCTTTC